>Ga0074199_1000068_pt1 | contig 244187 bp, 194 predicted proteins | sample EPASupsiteSAE347_FD_64528 | JGI IMG/M metagenome (GOLD analysis project Ga0074199, IMG submission 64528) | Bioremediated contaminated groundwater from EPA Superfund site, New Mexico - Sample SAE3-47 | ecosystem: Environmental > Aquatic > Deep subsurface > Groundwater > Contaminated ...
GTGAGGCCTTCGCGAAAATTTTCCGCGGAGCTGCCGACCCAACGGTCGTGTTGATGTTTACGAAAACTCAGATCCTAACCCGTGATGTACAGTCCCTTTTCGGGGAGGGCGGGAATTGCTGGCGGTTGGTTCACAGCCGTTGGACCTACGGCTATAGCCGCTACCGCATCCGTTGTGAAAACGCTAATCACCGGCCTGGACACTCTGTGCTTCACGATAAAATATCTCTGGGAACTGCTCAAGTCCCTCGCGCAGGCATACTGGGATCTCAACATGCGCGCGGTGGAGGCAATTGACGCGATTCTTCACCTGGACTGGGAAGGGATCAAGAACGCGGTCAAGGGATGTGCGAGCGACATGAAGAAAGACTGGAGCGATGGGCTGGCCGGTATGGAGAAGGCCACGCGTGATTTCATCCAGCGCGAAAAAAACCTCTACTCCAGTGCGAACCTCGGGCAGAACCTGGGCGTATCCGAAGGCGCGTCCGGCCCGAGATCCAGATATACGGGCGTTGTTCCGAAGGCAACCGGCGCAGGGGCAAAAACATGGTCGGAGCCTCAGACTGAATTCCAAAAGGCCCAAGCAGAACTCCAGAACAGACAGGCCCAACTGAGCCTCAACGACCAGGACGCAATGTCTCTGGAGGAAGAGGCGGATTTCTGGCAGAAGTACTGCGCCAGAATCAAGGCGGGCGCGGGCGAAGCATCGAAAGACTACCAATCCGGCGTGCAGGAACTGGCGCGGGCGAAGCGCCAACTGCACGACCAAAAGCAGACGGGAACGGCGGCAACTTCGGGCGGCGGCGGCCAATCCGAATCGAACGAATTCAAGACCGCGCTGGAAGAGGAAGTGGCAGCCGAACGTGCCGCAGGAGTCGATACAAAGCGGTACGAATGGCAGCGATGGAATGATCGCCTGGCGGCGCTGCAGGCGGGGTCTCGCGAGTACCAGGAGGCGCTCCGGGAGGTGAACCGGCTGTCGAGGGAGATCGCCAGGGAGGAAGCGAAGGCCGAAGAAGAACGGCGAAAGGAGACCGAGAAGAACAACGAAGCGATCCTCGACGCCGAACGGTCGCACAAGGAGGCGGGGATTGCGCTCCAGGAGGAAGAGGTCCGGGCGAAGAAGGAACTCGGGCAGATCTCGGCATCGGAAGAACTGACGCAGATCCAGGCGCTTGAGGATCAAAAATACGAGATCGAGCAGGCGGCCGTGTACAAGCGGCTGGAACTCAAGCGGGCTGCCGGGGAGCTGGAGCGGGCCGAGGAAACGAAGCTCTACGCGCAGATTCGGGCCATCCAGGACAGGCAGGCACTGAGCCGGCTTCAGACGGCGAACAAGGTCAAGGCCCAGGAGGTCAGCGTCTGGAAATCCCTGAGCACGCAGATTTCAAGCTCCATGACGAACGCCATAACGAGCATGCTGACGGGGACTCAGAGCATGGCGAACTCGCTCAAGAACATTTGGAACCAGATCGCGTCGACCATCATCAACAAGATCCTCACGATTAGCCTCCAGTACCTCCTGGGAGAGCAGACCCGGACGGCCGCGACGACCGCCGGAACGGTGGCGCGGGACGGCATCCAGGATGCCGGTTATGCAACCGGGCTGGCGAAACAGGCGGCGACCGGAGGCAAGGCCGTCATGAACGATGCCTACCAGGCGTACAGCGGCGCCTATGCATCAGCCTCGCAGATACCCTATGTTGGATGGATTCTCGGCCCGATCGCCGGAGCCGCCGCCTTTGCCGCCGTAGCCGCAATGAGTGTTTTGTCCTCCGCCGCTGGCGGCTGGGGCGAGGTTCCAAGCGATCAACTGGCGATGGTCCACAAGCGGGAGATGGTTCTGCCGGCGCGGATCGCCGAGACGGTCCGGAGCATCTCGAACCCCGCGGCGCTCATGCGGGATGCGTTTACTTCCGCGATGGCGCCGGCGCTTTCCGCCTCCGGTTCTTCCTCTGCGCTCTCTGCGGTGAACCCCTTGAAGGGTGCACTTACATCGGCGCTTGCTCCGGCGCTTTCGCTCGCCTCGACCGGCGCTAAGTCGGCACTCTCCGGAGTCGGCTCCTGGGGAATCCCCGGAGATAAACTCCAGTTCCTGGGAAGCGTCTCGCGGGGCGAGGTAGGAAAAAGCTTCGCGTCGCACAGTTCGAGTGTCTCGAACCAGACCAATCGCAGCGGAAATATGAAGGTGCACAAGCCGGTTTTTAATTTCCCGTCAAACCTTGCCGATCTGGTCAAAGCCAATCCCGACGCGCTCTATAAGGGCATCCGGGATGGCATCCGGCACGGGCATATCAAAATATCGAAATAAAGAGATGGTGTTGATCGTGCGTGCCCCTCGGCGCTCATGCAAGACGCGCTTTCGTCAGGGTTGAAGCCGGGGTTATCAATTTTCTCGACCAGCCCGAGGCAGGCTGGTCGAGAAAAGGCGGCTGGGGGTCCCCAGTTCCTGGGCTTCGGTGGACACTTCAATACTATAAGGGGGATTAAGGCCACTCTATATCGAGGAACCAAGCTGGAGAGTCATGGGGAGAGACATCCACTTCCTCATGATGGTTGCCTACCGACCGCTCCTGCATCATATCCAACCCCGCCAAATATGTTCGCTTTCGCCTGACCGGGCAGGACAGGCGATCTGTTTCTTCCCGCACCCCTCCAATTTCCGAGGGCCAAATTTCTCATTTCTCGTGTCCGCAATGCTTTCGCATTTCTCCTTTCTCGTGTCCGCTTACACTCTGGCGCCGTTGCCCGCAGCCGCGCCATGCGGCAGGGCATATTCCCAGATCTGAAGGCCGTGATGGAACTGCTCGGAGAAGAAAGTACCACGCCAAAAAAAGAGGACTCAAAGAATCCTCTCTAAGCCCTCGATTTTCCTGCATAGTCCCAACGGGGTTCGAACCCGTGTCTCTGGCGTGAGAGGCCAGTATCCTAGACCACTAGACGATGGGACCGGGTGCTGGCTGGGGGACTAGGATTCGAACCTAGGTAGGCAGATCCAGAGTCTGCAGTCCTGCCGCTGGACGATCCCCCAACGGAATTTGTTACCTAATAGATTTCTCAACCCATGTCAAGGGCAAAGCTTCCACCATTCCGCCTTGTTTCCCGCATCCACTTATTCTATAATCTTTCGTCGAATGAGGCTAACGAGAGTTCTGCATTTTGGCACACACTCAGATCTCCAATTGAGAATCCCAATAACGGAAGTGCCGGTAACCGGCAGGGGCTTCAGCCGCACGGGGCGCGTTACGCCTTCGAGGCGAGGGACAGATAGCGGTCTCTGGAGGCGTGACACTTGACCAGACGCAAACGAGAGTGAGTTGTGACCCTTCCGAACGGAGAGAAAAACGCTGCATCCACGGCCCCCTCGACCCGGGGGAACGATTCCCATCACTTCGATCCCGAGCAGTACCGCGCTCGGATGGCGAGATACCTCGATACGGACAGTACATCGAACCGCGTCTTTTTCGATGCACTGCAATTTGCCCACGAACTACACACCGGCCAGCAAAGAAAGTCCGGAGCCCCCTACATCAGCCATCCATCCGCGGTGGCCGAAATATTGGCCCGCGAAATGGGTTTCCGCGACCCGATCCTGCTCTCCGCAGCCATCCTCCACGACGTCGTCGAAGACGTCCCTGCAGTCGGGATCGAAGACATAGAAGAGCGTTTCGGGCCTTTGATCGCGGAATTGGTGGACGGATGCACCAAGTTGACGCTCAACCACGTGGATCGGGCCGCTCTTCGGGACCTCACGCACAGCAAGATCTTTCTCAGCGCCAGTCGCCGCCTGGGAGTCCTCGTCATTAAGCTGGCGGACCGACTCCACAATCTGCGCACTCTCCATTTTCTGCCCCAGGCCAAGCGGATGCGCATCGCTCAGGAAACGGTCGAAGTGTATGCCCCCATAGCAGCCAGGTTCAACCTGTTCCCTGTGAAACGGGAACTCTACCAGTTGGCGCTGACCTTCCTCTACCCCAGAAAGAGCAAGAAGATTCTCCAGTTCATCCGGGATCTCAGCAATCTCGGGTCGATTCAGGAAATCCAGAAGACTCTCGAAAAAAAGTGCGCGGACGCCGGGCATCCCGTCATCGTGACCGGTCGCGCCAAAGGTCTCGGCAGCTACTACGACCCGCGGAAACGGACGCTCGACGTCGCCAATCCCGAGAACTACGCCGACTTCCTCATCGTGCTGGAATCCGAAAACGTTCTCGACTGCTACGCGATCCTCGGACTGGTGAGCACCACCTTTTCGCCCATCCCCAGAACCATTCGGGACTTCATCACAAATCCCAAGAACAACGGTTACCAAAGCCTCCACGTTCGCGTCCGGATTGCGGATCAGAACTACCTCATCAAGATTCGAACATCCGAAATGGAACGGTGGGCGGTCTACGGCATCCTTCGCGAATGGGACGCACAACAACCCCTCAGCGACGAGCACTGGGAAGAGATAAGCGACCTCCTGCGATCCATCGGTGAATACGGCGGTGCGGGCCCTCAGCGCAAAGCGCTCATTCGTCTCTCCGAGACGGAAGAGATTTTCGTCTATACGCCGCGCGGCGACACCTACTTCCTCCCCAAAGGAAGCAACGTGCTGGATTTCGCCTACAGAATCCACTCGGAACTGGGCGACCATTGCGACGGGGCCATGGTGAACAACGAATGGAGCCTCCCCGTCCGGCAACTGAAGGACGGGGACATCGTCGAGATCGTCACCTCGTTCGAACCTCTCGACGTGGACCCGGATCTCGAGGAACTCTGTAAGACTCCCAAAGCGCGCACCGCCATCAACAGACATCTCCAACAGAAACGGAGCCATTACGCCGAGGAGGTCGGGCGGCAGATCCTCCTTCAGGAAATCCGGCGCCACGGGATTCCCGTGGAGGTTCTCCAGGGCGAAAACACGCAGCTCATGCTGGAGTTCCTCAATCTAAAGGACCTCTCAGACCTCTATGTCCGCCTCGGTCAAGATCATCTGTCCCCCCACCTTGTTCTCTATTACCTGGAATCCCCTCCGGCAAAATCGGAGCGTTCGCAGCCCAAGGATTCTCCGCCGGACATCGTGAGGAACACTCTGGTGGTCACGGAACTGGACAAGGCGGTCCATAAGTTCGCACGCTGCTGCAACCCCTATCCGGGCCAGGATCGCGTCGTCTCCACCCTCAGCCAAAGGGGCTATACCTTCCACCAGGCAGACTGCCGCGATGTGCTGGACCGCCACGACCTGCAGCCCCAGGCGCTGCTGGATGTTGTATGGAAAGGGGGCGCCTTCTGGCCTCATCCGCTCGCGTTCCGACTGGGCGTGCTTCATGAAAGCCTGCACACTCTCTTGAAATCTCTCGTTCAACTTCCCCGGCACATTTCTATCCTGAGTCTCGAAAGCGTACTGGACAAACACGACCGGCCCATGGTGCGGCTGGCGGCAGCATTGAGAGGTTTCAACGAGGCGAAGGTCTTCTTCGGATGTCTTCCCACATCGCGTATCGTGATTGAAGACTATGCCCGAATGGAAGACCCTCGCCGCTCGCGCCCGCGGAACGCCGGCCCCCCGGAACGCCCTGCACCCTGATCCCGCGCATCCCCCGTTTCAAGGCAGAACCGGACCTCGCCCCATTCCGCCCGCCGATTTTCTCAAACAGCAGGTTCATCTTGCTTTTTTGTTGAATTTGTTTATTTTTTCTATAACATCAATCCGCCGTTGCGGAAGGCGGACGGGCGATCGAAGCGCGAACAGACGTGCCTGAGAAAGACCCGACAATTGAGGGAGAGATTCGAAATGCCCCCGGCGCCCCGGCAAAGTCTACTGAAAGGAGTCTTCATGAGAGACATGAACTTGAGATCGTTGAGGCGGAGTTTTTTATACCTGGCGCCATTGCTGCTCGCGGGGATTTTCTTCATGAATCCCTTGCGGCCGGCGTTTGCCGCGCTCCCGCCTTTCGGACAACAAGGTCCCCCCTCCTTTGCGGACCTGACGGACCAGGTCAAAGACACCGTTGTGAACATTTCCACCACCCAGGTACTGAAAGAAAACCCCATGCAGCAGTTTGGAGGTCCCAATTCACCTTTTCGGGACTTTTTCGGTGACGATTTTTTCAAGCACTTTTTCGGGAACAATCCCCAGGGCAAGATGAAGACGCACGCGTTGGGGTCGGGTTTCGTCATCGACGTTGACGGCCTGATACTCACGAACAACCACGTGGTCGAAAAGGCCGACGAGATCAAGATAAAGACTCTTGGCGACAAGGAATACGACGCTGCCGTCGTGGGGCGGGACCCCAGGACCGATCTGGCCCTCATCAAGGTGAAAGGGGATGCGAAGTTTCCGAAGGCGGCTGTACTGGGCGACTCCAACGCAATCCGCGTGGGCGACTGGGTCATAGCTGTCGGCAACCCGTTCGGCCTCGGAAATACGGTGACTGCAGGGATTATCAGCGCCAAGGGCCGCATCATCGGTGCGGGCCCATACGATGATTTTCTCCAGACTGACGCTGCCATCAACCCGGGGAACAGCGGCGGCCCCCTCTTCAATATGAACGGAGAGGTCGTCGGGGTCAACACGGCGATCGTGGCCCAGGGACAAGGCATTGGCTTTGCGATTCCAGTGAGTGAAGTGAAGCAGGTCTTGGCCCAGCTCAAATCGGGCAAGGTCGTTCGCGGCTGGCTCGGCGTGATGATTCAGGATATCACCCCCGACCTGGCGGAATCGTTCGGTATCAAGGAAACCAAGGGAGTCATCGTCGGAGACGTGGTTCAGGACGGCCCGGCCGACAAAGCGGGCATCAAACGTGGAGACGTCATCACTACCTTCAACGGGAAGGATATCGACAGCGCGCACACCCTGTCCCGCATGGTCGCCTCGATGCCCCCGGATTCAACTTCAACCGTCCAGGTCATACGGGACGGGAAAAACAAGGATTTCAAGGTTGTCATCGGGACCCTGCCCGATGAAGGCGAGCAATCCACGCCGGCCAAGAAGGAAACCGCCTGGGGAATAACCGTGCAAAACGTGACCCCCGATGCAGCCCGGCGGTTTGGATGGGATCAAAACGAATACGGCGTCGTTATCTCCTCCATCGAACCCGGAAGCCCAGCGGCTGAGGGAGGCCTGCGCACCGGCGATCTCATCAAAGAAGTGAACCGCAACAAGATTCAAAACATGAGAGACTACAACCAGGCAGTGAAACAGCCCAAGAAGGACGAAACCCTCCTTCTGCTCGTCAAACGCGGCCAGAACACCTTTTACGTGGCGCTCAAGGCCGGATCGTAACGGGCGGCCGTTCACCATTTTCCATGGGCGCCGTTCGCGAAGGACGGCGCCGCTACCGAGGCATCGATCGAAATTGGAATTCTTCGACAACACGGTATGTTTCCTTGCGACAGCCTCTCCGGGAGTTGTCGCAAGAGAAAAGGAAAAAGCGAGAGCCCTTCGCAAGACTCAGTGGTGGCAGAGACAGATCGCAAAGGGAATTTGCTTCTATTGCCGGAAGCCCACTCCTCCCAAAGATCTGACGATGGATCACGTCGTCCCCCTGATCCGCAACGGGCACACCACGCGTGGCAACGTCGTACCGGCCTGCAAGGACTGCAACAACCGGAAGAAATACATGCTGCCCATCGAATGGGAGGGCTACCTCGGGAATTCTCCCAATCCGGCTTCTCTCGAAGAAACGCCGGTCTTCAACAATTCTGAGGAACACCCGCATGGAACAGTGTAAGGAATGTGAATTGGCCCTCTACTGCTACTCCGATTCCAGCAACTGGGTATTTCGCACTAAACAGGAGCTCGAAGAAAAGCTCGCAGCCATCGCCAATTGTCCCTGCCACGAACAGATTCAGGAAGCGAGAAGCACGGCGGACCGGGCAAATCGGGATACGGGAACGCTTTGAAAGAACGAGCGCCTTGCCCGTCGAATCCGGGAAGGCGCCTCCGTTCAGCCAGCCCGCCTTTCTCTTTTCACGATTTCGTTTCGGCTCGTCGCCAGGTTTTCAGGTGAACATATTGATCTTGCAGTTCCGGGCGTGCTTGAGGTAACCCTCCGCAGTTTCGATCTCCACCCCATCGATAAGATCCTCCCTTTTCAACCCCATCATGTCCACGGTCATCTTGCACGCCACGAGCCTGACGCCCTCCATTTGCGCCATATCCATGAGGTCTTCAAGAGACGGGATGCCCGCTCCCTCGATCTGCTTCCGCATCATTCGGGTGGCGATGGCCGACATGCCCGGGATGGCGCCCATTGCCCCCGGAGGGATGAAACAGCTCTTCGCGGCGCCGCCCTTGCGAATGATGTCGATCCCCATGAACGTGTAGAAGATCGTGGCGTCCATTCCGAGTCTCCTGGCGTTGATCGCCAGGATCAGCGAAGGGTATGCGCCGTCCAGAGTCCCCCGGCTGCAAATGAACGTGCAGGATTCTTCTCGAACGTCGGCTTCTCCAGCCGATTCCCCAGGTGTCGCGTTTTTGTCGATCATTGTTCACTCCTTTGGTCAATGTATATATCAATCGGACAATACACGCCTCCGTCTCTCGCCTGCGCCGTTCTTTCATTCATGCGCTCCCCTCCCCGTCCGCGACCCCGGGCGCATCCGTAAGGCAACCCGAACCGCGTGCCGCGGGCGGCGCTTCCCCCCCGCCCTGCGCCTGCTGACGAACGCAATGGATAATCTTGACGACGCTGGGATTGGCAATGGAGTAGATCATCTGGTTGCCGTTTCGCCTCGATGCGAGAACGCCCTTCGCTTTCATGAGGTTCAGTTGCTGTGAGGTGTAGGCTTGCGGGGTTCCAAGACACCCGCACAGATCCGTTACGCTCCTTTCCCCTTTGTCCAGAATATCGATTATCCGGAGCCGTACGGGATGAGCGACAGTCTTGAGCACCTCGGCAGCCTTCTGGAGCAGAGTCGCTTCCATGGATGGAACGGTGCATGTCTCAGTCATGATTCCTCCGTTGCTCGGAAGATGATCTGCCACTACCGACTACTACAAGGAGGCTTCTTGGGTGGACAAGAGGGGGAGAACTGCCCACCGGGAAAGGACCGCCTTGCCTCTCCGGCGGGCGGGATAAAACCCTTGCCCCCCTGCCTTGCACTGCCGAAACGTTCAATTCTCGTTGCGGTCCTGAAAGCGAGTCGAAAAAGTCGCCTGCACCTTTGGAAATGCCGGAAGACGGACTCTTGCAGTCTTTCCCGAACATTTAATATATTACGTTATTAACATATACAGATTTACATATGTAGTCAAGACCGCTTTCCGAAATGAAACTCGCGCAGGGCGACTCGGACAAAACACGAATGCCCGCTCACTCCCCCGTTCGGATAAAAACTTCTTGACAGGCGCCCTATCTTTTGGCGTAGTAGAAGACGTATCAAGAAATATCCTGTCATTCTCCGGCATCACGGAACACGGTGAAAATCCGTGGCGGTCCCGCCGCTGTAATCGGGGATGGGGATTTGCTCAGGGCGAAAGCCCGGTCACTTTCGAGATTCATCTCGGGGGGAAGGCCGCACAATCTCCAGTCGATCCGAGAGCCAGAAGACCTGTTCGGAGAGGGTGAGGCAGGGTCCTGATGGCAAAAGGAACCCGGAAAGGCCACGCGAAATGCGTCCGGCCTCTCCGGGTTTTTTTGTGGAACCCGCGGAAAACTCGAAGGAGGATCGAATGGAGAGTAAGAAAAAGATCGTTTCGTATCGGCGCCGTTGCGTGAATTCTGACAACGGAACAGGCTTGTCCCACTACATCCTTCTGACCCCGAAGGTGGAGAAGAAGTAACAAGGAAAACCCATGGACACTGCAACAGGTCTTCATCAGAGGCCCCTTTACGCCAACACGGGCTACGGGCCGCGGTTCACGGTTCTGGAGATCGGACTGCCCGACCGGGTGGCGGTTGTGGAACCCGATCTGGCCTTCTGGGCACTGGTCCGGAGGGACGATCTCGAGGATGCTCTCGCGGGCGACCTCGTTCGGGACTTTCAGGAGCACGCGGAGGAGTTCCGCGGCGAGATGGAGCGGCTCCGCTTCGGGCTGAAGCCATCTGCGGCCTATTTCAATCCGACGGAACGATGCAACTTCAATTGCAGTTACTGCTACCTGCCGGAGGAGATGCGCCGCGACGGAAAAACGATGTCCCCGGGCGAGCTTTGCGAGGCTCTTTCGCGCCTTTTGGAGCATTTTCGGGAAACGATGCCGTCCGGCGCGAAGCCGCAGTTGATCTTCCACGGCAGCGAGCCCATGCTTGCAAAAGAAGCGGTATTCGAGGGGATAGAACGTTTCGGCGAGGATTTCACCTTTGGGGTCCAGACCAACGCCTCGCTCCTTGACGACGAAGCCATCGCGTTTCTGAAGCAGCACGGAGTGGGAATCGGAATTTCCCTCGATGCACCCACCGCCGAAATCGCCGATCGACTCCGGAAGAACTGGCGCGGAACGGGGTCTTTCGATGCAGTTGTCAAGGTCATCGAAAAGCTCGTTTCCTATCCAGCCTTCAACGTGATCACCACGGTGACAAAGGTGAACGTCCCCGTGCTTTCCGCCATGGTGGATTTCTATCACGAACTGGGCGTACGGACCGTGATGTTCAATCCCGTTCGGTGCACTCAGGCGGGCGGGTTGGAATTGAAGCCGGCCAACGACGTTCTGGCGGAACACTTCTGCAAGGCGCTGGACCGGACCTGGGAGCTTTACGAGAAAACGGGCAGGAAGCTGGTTGTCGCCAACTTCGCCAACGTTCTCGCAGGAATCGTGGGACCTACCGGAAGGCGGCTGATGTGCGACATTTCCCCTTGCGGGGGCGGCCGGTGCTTCGTCGCCGTTTCGGCCAATGGAGACGTTTTCCCTTGCAGTGAGTTCATCAGTTTTCCGGAGTTCAGCGGTGGCAATCTCTACCGCGATTCCCTCGCGGCTATCTTGAAGAGCCAGCCCTTCCTGGATGTCACGAACCGCAGGGTCGAAACCATCAAACCCTGCGCGGACTGCGCTATCCGGCATTTCTGCGGAGCGCCCTGCCCGGCCGAGATCAAGGCGGTTTCCGGGACGATGGATGCGCCCAGCCTGTATTGCGAGTTCTACGAAGAACAGGCGCGCTACGCCTTCCGCGCCATTGCCGCGAAGCGTGAGGACGCCTACCTCTGGGATGGCTGGCAGGAAGAAACGGAAGAGTCGTACAGGCTCATCTGACGAAGACAACTTTATCGCGGGTTCCTGAATTCGTGTCCACCCGGCCCCCCGGGCTTCTCCCCCCACGCCACTGCTGGACCGGGGACGGAAGCACAACCGGGGGCTCCGGGCGGGCACACCAGAGCCCCACGGGGAACTTTGCGGCGGTGCTGCGAAATGTCATCCGTCAACCCTCTGCCATCGGCCGCCGGACCTTCCCTCGTTTCTTATCGTCACCCGGCTATGGGATGGCTTCCTGCCGTCCCCCGTATAGTTCTCTGAGCTTCGGCTTTTCAATTTTCCCCGTGGGATTGCGGGGTACCGCCCCGAAGATGATCCTTCTCGGCCTCTTGTACCTGGGGAGCCCCTCGCAAAACTCCTTGACCTCCTCCTCGCTGAGATGCTGGCCAGTCTTCACCTGGACGACGGCGGCCGCGATTTCTCCCAGGCGGATGCTGGGCAGGCCGATGACCGCCACGTCCTGGATTCTTGGATGAGCCTGAAGAAAATTCTCGAGTTCCACCGGGTAGATATTCTCTCCGCCAGTGATAACGACGTCCTTCTTTCTGTCAACGAGCCAGATGAAACCGTCCTCGTCCTGGCGAGCCATATCGCCGGTCAAGAGCCAGCCGTCTCTCAACACTTCCCTGGTCGCCTGCGGATTCTTGTAATACTCCTTCATGACGCAGGGGCTTCTGACCGCCAGTTCACCGATTTCGCCCCTCGCAACCGGGTTGAGGTTGCTATCGACAATGCGCGTTTCCGAATCAAAGCCGGGCACTCCGATGGCCCCGACCTTATGCATGTTTTCGATTCCCAGGTGAACGCATCCCGGTCCCGTGCATTCCGTCAGGCCGTAATTCGTATCGTACTGATGATGCGGAAAGACCTTTTTCCACTGCTTGATGAGGCTCGGGGGCACGGGCTGCGCACCGATGTGCATGAGACGCCAGTGGCTCAGATCGTAATTCTTAAGATTCACGTCGCGGTTTTCGATGGCGAAAAGAATGTCCAGTGCCCAGGGAACCAAAAGCCAGACGATGGTCACCTTTTCCTCCGAGACCGCCTCCAGTATCCATTTCGGCTCGATCCCTTTCAGGATGACGGCTTTTGCCCCGACCATCAGACTCCCGAACCAGTGCATCTTGGCGCCTGTGTGGTAGAGGGGCGGAATGCAGAGGAAGTTGTCCGTGTGGGTTTGGCGATGGTGGGAGTTTTCAATGTAGCAGGATGCCTCCAGGTTCCTGTGTGTCAAGAGGGTCGCCTTGGGGGTCCCGGTAGTCCCGGAGGTAAAATAAAGGGCCGCGCTGTCCGTAACGCAAAGATCGATGCATGGATCGAGCGGCCTCCCGGACGCGAGCAGCGCGTCATAAGGCTCGGCATACGCAGGCCGTTTCACCTCGGGTCCCACGAAGACAAACCGCTCGACGGTCTTCAGACCACCCTTGATGGCGTTGACGCGATCGATGAACTCTTCGCCGAAGATGAAGATTTTGGCTTCGGCGACTTCCGTGCAGAGCGCGATAGTGGCCCCATCGAATCTGAAATTGAGAGGGACCGCCCACGCCCCCGTGCGGAGAATGCCAAAGTATATGGGCAGCCATTCGATGCAGTTCATCAGCAGGTGAACGACCTTGTCGCCTTTTCCGACGCCTCTCGCCACCAGTGCGTCGGCCATCTGATTGGCTCGATCGTCGAACGTCTTCCAGGTGATCTCCGTCCGCTTATTCCTGGCGGGTTCACGCTCCACGAGCGCGATTTCCATTCCGAACATTCGAGCGTTTCTGGCCAGCATCTCAGTAATCAGCATGACGATTCCTCTTCTGTGCCATTGGAGCAAAGTTATCGCCGGCGCGACTTTCAGCACTGCCTTACGGCAGGACGGCATGTCTTCGGTTGCATTGCGGCAGCAGAGGATGCTTATCAGAAAGGCCGGAGGGGGTCAAGGCCGTCAAGTCCTGAACGCAGGGCAATGAAGCCGCCAGGCCACCTTCTACAGACGGATGCATCGCTCACCTTTCCCAGGTCGTGGAGAGGAGATTTACATCCCGATGAAATCATTGACGGGACTGAGATGAACGCTTCTCCTTTCGCCGAGACAGCGCAGCAGCTATAATGGCTTCGGATTCGAGACCGAAAAGGGCCAGGGGCCGGCCCCCCGGCGTTGTGCCGGATTCGAACCCGAGCCGATGCGAAGCATAGTATGAGGGCGCCGGCTGCCAGCGCATGACGGCTGCCATCTTTTCTGGACGCGCGCCAGGGATCGCCGACTGAATGGCCATCAACGGAAAAATGACAAGAGGAACGGAATTCGGAGACTACCAGACACCCGCCCAATTGGCGGATCGGGCATGTCTTCTCCTGTCCCGGCGGACGGAGCCTCCCCTCTCCATCCTCGAACCGACGTGCGGCCGGGGCAATTTTCTCATAGCCGCCATCCGGCGCTTTCCCTCGGCCCGGATCGCACTGGGAGTCGACATCAACCCGGACCACGTCCGCGAAGCTCGCGAAGCAGCAACGCGGCTGAACGCATCAACAACCGTTTGTGTGGAATCGGGCGATTGTTTCAAGATCGATTGGGAAAGGATTCTCGATTCTCTGCCCGACCCGCTGCTCATTATCGGAAACCCGCCATGGGTCACAAATTCCACGATGGGGAGCATCGGTGGAACCAACCTGCCGGTGAAGTCCAATTTTCGAAAGGATCGAGGATTGGACGCAATCACGGGGAAGAGCAACTTCGATGTCTCCGAGTCGATGCTCGTGCAGGCGGTCCATTGGATGATCGGAAGGCAGGCCACACTGGCGATGCTCTGCAAGACGGCGGTCGCCCGAAAGGTTCTGCTCCATGGATGGAAGAAGGCGATCGGGCTGGACAGGTGCGCCATATACCTCATAGATGCCGGAAGATTCTTCGGCGTGAAAACTCATTCCTGTCTACTGGTTGCATCATCGCATCCCCCCCATGCGGTGAACGTCGGTATTCCCTCTTCCATGCCCTGCCACGATCCCCCTTCGCTTCCGATTGGGAAGGAAGATGCGCCCCCCGCACCTCCAGCGGGAAACGAGAGGGTCCATCCCCTCCCCCTGCCGGAGGAGGTTACAGCTCACGCGCCGCCGACGTGCAGCTTTGACTGCCTCATTCACCGTTCGCTGGACGACGAAGCCCCGACAGGCGCCTTTGGCTTCAGAGGGGGGAGATTGATCGCCGACGTATCCGCCTACGAACGTTTGAAACACCTGGAAGGGGAGGAACTTCACGGGTGGAGATCCGGCATCAAACACGACTGTGCGGCCGTCATGGAACTCACGGGGCCGGTCGGCCCCTTTGCGAACGGTCGCGGCGAATCCGTTGACATCGAAATGGATTTTCTCTTCCCCATGTTAAAAAGTTCAGACCTCAACCGGCGACTCTCCGCCGCGCCCCCGCGCTGGATGCTCGTCACTCAGCGGACCGTTGGCGAGGACACCTTGATGATACGTGACAAGGCGCCCAAGACCTGGGAATATCTCAACCGTCATGCCAACCTGCTCGGAAAGAGGGCCAGTACGATTTACAGAAATCGTCCCCTCTTTTCCATTTTCGGCGTCGGCAATTATTCCTTTACACCGTGGAAGGTAGCTATTTCGGGGTTTTACAAAGCCATGAACTTCACCGTCGTCGGACCTCGAGGGAACAAAGCCGTCGTGTTCGATGACACCTGCTCCTTCATGGCCTGCGAATCGGAGGACGAAGCCCGCCGGTTGGCCCTATTGCTCAACTCCGAAACCGCCAGGGACTTTTTCTCGTCCATGATCTTCTGGGACGCCAAGCGTCCGGTCACCATCGAAATATTGCGCCGCCTGGACCTGAAGAAGCTCTCATTGTTTCTCTCGATCTCCGGGACGTAGAGATCCGGCCCCGATGCCCCGCCGGTGCGCCGCACGAAGGTGAGGACCTGTCCCGACCGGTTCCGACAAGGCGGAGAGATCTCCGGCAGTCGCGTTGCTCGTCCGGAGCCGATGAAATCTCTTGATGCAAGATAGAAAATACGGAAGAGATTGGCATCCATGATGAAAGGATGCACCCGCGGCAACATGAGTAAAGAGCATGCCTTCCATTTCTGGGTTTCCCCGTATGAAGGCGACGGCATAGCCTCTCCCGGTAGAGGGAGGGACTCGTTTCCGGATTGAAACTCCATCATTCCACGCGACATTAGTACACCCACCCGTGTCGCGCAGGACCACGTCTTAATGTGTTGAACTGTGCCAATCTTACAAGGCGCGATTTAGCTATTCAATTGCGCTCAATTTTGTATTAGAAACTATTTTACGAGACTAATCGAAAGAAGGTCCGGCGCCGATAGCGGCATGACAGGAGAGCCGGTCCGAAACGGTTCCTCCACATACTGTATGAAATTACCGCGAGAGGTTACGCATGGCCATGGGCGGTCTGAGGGTGGGCTTCAAGAGAAGCATCAGAAGAAAGATCCTGTTTTATACCGGGTCCGTCATGTTTGTGGTTTTCATGGCGATCCTTGGCATTTACAGCAGGGATATGTACTGGAGCCTGGTGGAATCCAACGAGCACCGAATTGCGATCAACGCCGCCAAGGCCGCTCTCGAGATCGAGATGGCCAACCTGGAGGCACTGGCCACCGTCAAAGCCATGGCCTTGGCTCAGGAAAGTGGTCTCTTTGGAAAAAGGGCTGAGACGATCAAATACGTGTACGCCATCGCCGAGAGTAGTCCGCAATTTTTCGACGCTTACACCATTTACGAACCGAATGCAGATGGACAGGACGAAGGCTGCAGAGGCCAACAGGGATCTGATGCTGCAGGACGCTTCAATGCCGTAGTGAATAACGTCGACGGCAAACAGGTGTTCACCGCCGCTGTCGACATGGAAACGAGCCTCTATTATCAGGGCGTGAAAGAGAAGTATTTGTCGGGCTCCAAGGAGAAGCACATGATCACGGAGCCCTATGTTTATGAGGGTGTCATGATGGTAGAGCAAACCTATCCCGTGGTCATTGGGGGCAAGTTTGCAGGCATTACGGGCGTGGACCGGACCCTGGGGTATCTTTCGGAATACCTGACATCCATCAGACCTTACAAGACCGCCGATTTCATACTTGTAGGCCGCCTTGGCGGAGTCATCTCGGCCACTATGGACCCCAAGCTAAACACCAAGAAGATGGAAGAAACCCCATACCGGGACATACTCAATTACTACCACCACGCGAAGGGAAATGCAGGACTGAGGCAGGAAGTGGATACGGCGGATGGTGAGACCTACTTCTACTCGGGAGCGCTGATCAAGACGGGCGAATGGACCCTGGTAATGCGCGTCTCACGGGACGAGATCCTGATGCCCATCCTGGAGGCGGTGATCCACGTCACGGCCGTCGGCCTGGTCGGAATCGTGTTGACGTTTTTCGTCCTGGTGCGCGTCAGCAACTCCATTGCCGGTCCTATTTTGGTGGGCATCGATGCCGCAAAGCACATTGCCGCCGGGGATCTTACCACCCGAGTGGAATCGACATCCGAAGACGAAACGGGGCAACTTCTGGAAGCCCTCAAGAAGATGACCCACGGCCTGAACTCACTGGTGGGCCAGGTGCAGCGCTCATGTCTCCAGGTGATGACTTCGGCCACGGAAATCGCCGCGTCGGCCGGGCAACTCGAAACCACCGTGTCCGAGCAGGCTACCTCGGCCATACAGGTGAGCACATCTGCAGGTGAAATCTCCGCTACATCCACTGAACTTGCTCACACCATGGACGGCGTGACACAGGTCGCCTCCCAGGCCGCCAGTATGGCCGACGAGGGACGGAACGCTCTGATGGTCATGGCCGCACGCATGGAGGACCTGGTAGGAGCCACCAAATCCATTTCGTCCAAACTGACTACCATCAGCGATAAAGGAAACAACATCGATAAGATTACCATCACCATCAACAAAGTAGCCGATCAGACCAACCTGCTCTCACTAAACGCCGCCATTGAAGCAGAGAAGGCCGGCGAGATGGGACTGGGATTTGCCGTCGTGGCTCGTGAAATCCGTCGTCTGGCCGAACAGGAGGCCGTGGCCACACTGGATATCGAACAAATGGTCAAGGAGATGCGATCCGCCGTTTCGGCCGGGGTGATGGAGATGGACAAGTTCTCCGACCTCGTCCTCAAAAGCATCGGGGCAGTCGATGACATCGGTCTACAGCTGCAAGGGATCATCAGCAGTGTACAAGCGCTCACCCCTCGTTTCGAGGCAGTGAACGAGGGCATGCAGACTCAGGCCCAGGCCGCCCGGCAGATCAGCGAAGCTATGGAGGATTTGAGCAATGCTGCCCAGCAGACGTCCGCGTCCGCAAGCAACTTCAATCAGGCTACCGAGCAGCTCCGTATGGCCGCTCGCGCTCTCAGGGAAGAAGTATCCAGTTTCACAGTGACTTCTTAGTACAGCTCCACAGAATAGAGTGTCCATAACCCGGAGATGTCATGAGGACGGAGAGCGCATCTCATGAAACTATTTTCTCTGCAAAGCGACTGGGGCCCCACCGGCGACCAGCCCGAAGCCATCGACCGGCTCACGGCGGGCCTTCGCGCCGGGGTGCGGGAACAAACGCTCCTGGGGGTGACCGGCTCCGGCAAGACTTTCACGATGGCGCACCTCATCTCGCGGACTCAGATGCCGACCCTGGTCATCGCACCCAACAAGACCCTTGCGGCGCAACTCTATGGCGAATTCAAGGCCTTTTTTCCAGAAAACGCCGTCGAATACTTCGTCTCCTACTACGACTACTACCAGCCCGAAGCCTATGTGCCTCAAAGCGATACGTACATCGCCAAGGACGCCTCCATCAACGAAACCATAGACAAGATGCGCCATTCTGCCACGCGCTCGCTCCTCACCCGGAGCGACACGATCATCGTGGCGAGCGTGTCCTGCATCTATGGCCTTGGATCTCCCGAGACGTATCGGAACATGCTGCTCCAGTTGAAGACGGGCGAGGAGGCATCCCGCGAATCGGTCCTGCGAAAACTCGTGGAAATTCAGTATCGGCGAAACGATGAAGATTTTCACAGGGGGACATTTCGGGTACGCGGCGACGTGCTGGAGATTTTCCCGGCTCATGAGGAGGACCGGGCCATACGGGTCGAGTTCTTCGGAGATGAGATAGACTCCATCAAGGAGGTGGACCCCTTGACGGGAAAAGGCCTCCGCGTTCTGGAGGACGTGGCCGTTTATCCCGGGACTCACTATGTGACGGTTCGAAACGACCTCGAAAGAGCCATTGGGTCCATACAAGCAGAGATGGCCCAACGTATCGAGGATCTGCACCGTGAAGGAAAGCTCGTGGAGGCTCAGCGACTGGAGGAGCGGACGCGGCTCGATCTCGAGATGCTCCTGGAACTCGGCTATTGCACGGGCATCGAGAACTACTCGAGGCATCTGGACGGACGCATGCCCGGCTCTCCCCCCTTCACTCTCCTGGACTACTTTCCCGATGACTGGCTGCTTTTTATCGATGAGAGCCACATTTCCGTGCCCCAAGTGAGGGGAATGTACCGCGGCGACCAGTCCAGGAAGGAGACTCTCGTGCGGTATGGTTTCAGGCTGCCTTCGGCGCTGGACAACCGCCCCCTTTCCTTCGACGAATTCCAGTCGAGACTGTGGCAGACGGTCTACGTTTCGGCGACCCCCGGCCCTTACGAACTTTCGCGAACAAAGGGACACGTGGTGGAACAGATCATCCGACCGACGGGCCTCGTGGACCCGAGGATCGAGGTCCGACCGGCGGATTTTCAGGTGGACGACCTGGTGGGGGAGATCAGGACGAAGACGGCCCGGGGGAACAGGGTGCTCGTCACGACTCTGACCAAGCGCATGGCGGAAGACCTGACGGAGTACCTCGCCGATCTGAACATTCGGGTGCGCTATATGCACTCGGACATCGGCACCCTCGAACGTATCGAGATCATCCGCGATCTCAGGCTGGGGGAATACGACGTGCTCGTGGGAATCAATCTCCTCCGCGAGGGGCTGGACATCCCGGAGGTGTCGCTCGTTGCCGTTCTGGACGCCGACAACGAGGGTTTCTTGCGATCCGACCGTTCCCTCATCCAGACATCGGGCCGGGCCGCCAGAAACGTGGACGGAATGGTGATTCTATACGCCAACCACGTGACCGATTCCATGCGGAGAGCCATGGAAGAGACGGAGCGGCGCAGAGGAATCCAGGTCGAGTACAACAAGGCCCACAACATCGTGCCACAGACCATCCGCAAGGAAATCCCGGACATCCTGGCGGAATACAGGGAGCGTCCCTCAATGCCATCCGCTGACTTTCTCTTCGAGCGCCAGCAGGCTCTTGCCACCACACCGGGCGGGGCCACCACCAACGAGCAAATCCGCCACCTGGAAAAAGCCATGAAGGAGTCCGCCGCTCTGCTTGAATTCGAGAAGGCGGCGATGCTGAGAGACCAGATCAAACGACTGCGGCAGCAACAGATCTTCACCCCTGAATGACTTCAGCATCGAGGCTCGAGGCTTCAGCATCAGCAGAGCAGCGGGCCATAAACGACTTCGTAACGGCTGCAGAACCGGTTCCAATCCAGACGATGCTCCTGCGTGCCGTACGTCTCGACTGCATAGGAGGCGCTCACCGTCCCCATCTGGCAGCAGATATCCCAATCGAGGCCCAGAGACCAACCTCTCAAGAATCCACCCCTGAATGCATCCCCTGCACCCGTGGGGTCCAGGACCTTTTCCGCCCGCACCGCAGGAAACAGCGTCCTTTCACCTTTTACATTCATGATAACGCCTTCCGGCCCCTGAGTCGTGACCACCAGGCTCACCCGGTTGTACAGATCCCCGATGTTCCATCCGGTCATTTGTAGGAACTGAGCCAGTTCATAATCGTTGGAGATGAAGCAGAGGGCTCCCGCGACGGTCTCCCTCAGTTCCCCGCCATCCCAGATATTGAGGCTCTGGCCCGGGTCGAAAATGAACGGCTTGTGTGCCTCCCGCGCCTTGTTTGCGAAGGACATCATATCGTTTTTGTTGCCGGGAGCGATAAAAACCAGGGTTCCATGTTCCCCGTTCAAGGGGGGAAGTTCGGATTCATACAGCATGGCGCCGGGGTTGAATGCCGTGATCTGGTTGTCGTCCAGGTCCGTGGTGATGTAGGCGCCGGCAGTCAGTACTTCCGGCACCCGCCGGATCCAGCGGGTCGTAAGGTCGTTCGTCGCCAGCCATTCCTCATAGCGGTCGAAGTCGTGACCGGACGCCGCCACAATGCAGGGCTTCTCTCCAAGCTGCGCCAGGGTGTACGCAATGTTCCCCGCCGTGCCGCCAAACTTCTCGACCAGACCGTTTATATTGAAACACACATTGAGTACGTGGATCTTCTCCGGCAGGATGTGATCGGCAAAATGCCCCGGAAAATCCATGATGCGATCGTAGGCCAGCGAACCGGAAATAAAAATCGGCATGTGATCTGCTCCATTCTTGTTGATTCATAAACCAATTGAATGTAATCTTTCTAGTCACAATCCGCAAACGCGATCGGAACAAAAAAAAGGATATGTAAATGAATCAGCGAAACCATTGCCGAATCCCTGTTTTGTTCGCATTGCTCACCGCCTGCGTTCTCTTCATTCTGGGGGCAGCCGTTCCTCAGGTCTGGAGCGGGTCTATTAGAATCATCATGACCGACGGCACCTCCGTTGAAGCTCCCTATTATTGGGAAGAAAACGGAGAAGTCAAATTTGAATTGGCGGGAGGCATCGTCGGCTTTCCCAAAGACCAGATTGCATCCATCCAGGAAGTCCTGACCACCCGGGAATTCGACCCCGAAGTGCTGTTGGAAGCCTCTGAAATGGACCCCAGTCTTCCACGAGCCAGGGCGGTCCAGGACCTCATTGCGTCGAAACTGGGCACCCAGGAGGGTCCGGGCAACATTTCCAGAGAGGATGGCATACGATTGCTCACCCTCGCAGAAAACGCAAAGCAGAAAGCCCGCGCAGGAAGCCAGGTTTACGCGCCAAAATTCAAAGTGGAAGGCAAATTCTCCGAAGTGGTACGTTCCGGCGAAGGGAATCACCTCAAGCTGGTAATGCAAAACATCGTTATCAGCAAAGTGGACCTCAAGACACACAGCTTCTTGCTGACTCTCTACGACGGCAACGGAAGCGTCATGCAGAAGAAACCGTGCGAAGTGGTGGAAATCGAGGCAGACCCGAAGACATTGAGAAAACTGGAGATCAGAGGCCGCATCTACGCCGTGGTGGCCAGTGTCGACATCGATCCGAGAATCGCCCGCTACGACATCAGCACCACTCAACGCTAGATCTGTTGCCCCGACCCGCACCCTCTCGCGCAGAGGTCAGCGACCGTGGGCGTTCCGAAGAATTGCGATGGTGGCTCCCCACCCGCCCTCTTCCGGTCCCGCTGCGCGGACTGCGGCAACCAGCGGATGCTTCTCGATAATCGAGAGAACCCTTTGGCGAAGGACGCCGGTCCCCTTGCCGTGGATGATCCGCACCTCCCTGAATCCCTTCTCATACGCCGCATCCAGGTAATCGCAGAGGAGATCCTTCACTTCCCGCGGCTGAAAGGTGTGCAGATCGAGGGAATCCTCGATGGGAATCACTACCGTTTCATCGGGATTCGCGCTCTCGATGTCAATCGGACAGCCGGGATCGAACGGGACCTTCACGGCAGACCTCGCGACCGGGTCCCCTGCTTCGCTCTCACCAACTCGATGATCCTTTGAGCGCAAACGGCGGCGCCATCGCTCCTCACGCCGTCCGAGGGATGGGAAAGTGTCCCGAGACGCTCGATCGCCGCCTCCCAACGCCCCGAAGCGAACTCTTCGGAAGGGAGGTGGACCGTGGCCAGATGCCGCTTCATGGCTTCGACGAGAATCTCGACTTCGGGAAAATGTCCTCGGTCCGTGTAGATCATGGGTATGCCGTGGACCAGACAGTCCGACACGATTCCGTAGCCCGGTTTTGTGATGATCCCATCCATGGCGGCGACCGCCTCGACAAAGGAGAGGTCGAAGCCGTCGAGCGACCTGCCGTTGGCAAGGTCAAGCGAAAGGGGGCGTTTGTAGAAGAATATCCCCTTCTCAAAAGACTCGATGCGCCTTTGCGCCTCCGCGCTCAAATCCAAAGCCACGAAGTAGATCATATACGCCCGGGTCTTCGGGCCGCATCCCAGTATCTTCCTGACCGTCTCGCGGTCCCTCGCCGCCCTCCTGGCGATCAGGGGGACGGGTTCCACCCTCGGGCATACGGAAACATCACCGTGCATGGGCAGTTGCAGGAAAAGATCGCTCTTCCCGTAACACTCCCGTATCCACTCAACCACCGGGAGCCAGCGGGAATCGATGCCGGCGTAAGCTTCGTAAATCCAGTCCCACGTAAAATTCCCGATACCTATGGAGGGGATGCCGTATGCAGAGGCAGCAACAAAGGGAAGGTAGGAAACATCGCTCACAATCGCCTGCACCCCCCGGGACTGAAAAAAATGCATCTCTTCCCGTGTAAGGACCTCGCTTTCCCGGTGCAGCTTCATCAACTCCACAAGAGTCGCATCGAGGTCGAACCGCAGGCTGTCCTTCTGGACCAGACCGACGTCGACGCGTCTTCTTCTGAAGGGAATGAGTCTCCCCAGGCCCTCTTCCACAAGATAGTCGGGGAAGTCCGAAACCAGAATGACCCGTATCGCCGGGTCGGCCAGAAGAAGATGCCGTATGACCTCAATCGCGCGCACGGCATGTCCGAAACCGTGGGGAGTGGCATAATAGGCTATCGTGATGGTTTCCATTTCTGAAACATCCGCCTCCGTATAGTCCCGCCCAGGGAAACGGGGTCCTGTTGCACGGCGTTTCTCCGCCCATCGGAAAGCACATCGCCGCCATCCCGGAAAGCTCGTCTCCAAAGCTGTATTTAAGCCAAAAGCTCACTATGGTCAAGGTGATGGAAATAAGGTATGAGGAAAGAGGAGGCATCAGATGAGTTCCATAAGAGTCGTTTTTCAACCTGCAGGCAAGACCGTTGAGGCGCAAAGCGGCCAGAAGCTCCTCGACGTCGCCGTCTGCGCCGGGATGGATATCGCCAATTTCTGCGGAGGCCAGGGAGTCTGCTTGAAATGCCGCACGAGGATATTGAGCGGTCGAGTGAGTTTTTCCAGCAGATACATCGCCCTGGTAACGAAGAAGGATTTCGAAGCGGGCTACGTTCTTGCCTGCAAGGCGGAAACGCTGGATGAAGACGTGGAGGTGTGGATTCCGCCCGAGTCCCGGAAGGAAGAGGAACAGATCCTGACGGTGGACCACATCATCCAGTACGGAGAACCGGCTCCTCTTGAACGAGGTCCGGAATCCGCAAACATCCCTTATTTCCACCCACTGTGCCAAAAATACTACCTCGAGTTGCCGAAACCCACCCTGGAGGACAATCTCTCGGACCTGGACCGTATTTTCAGGGAACTCCGGAAGAAGGCTCCCGATCTTCCCCTGAACGTGCACTTCTCCGCCGTCTGGGGCCTTGCAACCCTCCTCAGGAAAAACGATTGGAAACTGACGGCTACCCTCCACCTTCGAGATACCGAATGCCCCCACATCCGGGTTTTCGAGGGCGGAAACACCAGCGGGAAGAACTTCGGCATAGCCATCGATGTCGGTACAACCACTATTGTCACCCAGTTGATCGATCTCCGCACGGGTGCGATTCTTGCCGTGGAAGCCAGCCACAATCGCCAGTCCCGATACGGCGAGGACGTCATCTCGAGAATGATCTTCGCTTGCGGACACGGTGGATTGGCGCCGTTGACCGAGGCGGTCGTCAATACAATCAATTCCCTGATCGACTCCATGCTCGCCGAAACGGGCGTCCACCAGGACGACATCACATGCCTCGTGGCCGCAGGAAATACGACCATGACCCATCTCCTGTTGGGTCTCGAGCCGTGCACCATTCGGGTCGAGCCCTACATTCCTGTGGCCAACCGATTTCCACAGTTTCAAACGGTCGAACTGGGCATCCAGGCGCATCCCAAGGCGCTCCTTCACTGCATGCCCTGTGTGAGCAGCTACGTCGGAGGCGACATCACCGCAGGAGTCCTCGCCTGCGGTATGAACGACCAGCCCCAAATCAGTGCCCTCATCGACGTCGGCACCAACGGTGAAATCGTGGTCGGCAACAGTGAATGGCTCGTCTGCTGCTCGTCCTCCGCCGGTCCCGCCTTCGAGGGGGGAGGAATAAAATGCGGAATGAGGGCGGTTCGGGGAGCTATCGAGAAAATCTGGATGGACGGCGACCGCGTCTTCTATCGCACCATCGGCGAGGCAATACCGCGTGGTATTTGCGGCTCGGCTCTCATTGACGCGGTGGCCGAACTGGCCTCCGAAGGCATCATCGACCAGAGCGCCAAGTTCATAAAGTTCGATCACCCCTGGGTGCAGGTGGTCGGCGAGGTTCCCGAGTTCGTGGTGGTTCCCGGCTCCGACACGGAAAACGGGGAACCCGTGGTCTTAACGGAAGACGATATCGCCAATTTCATCAAGAGCAAAGCCGCCATCCTGGCCGCCATGAAGGTTCTTCTGGAAAACACCGGAATCTCTTTCATGGATCTCGAACACCTCTACGTGGCAGGGGGATTCGGCGCACATTTGGACATCGAGAAAGCCGTGTTCGTGGGGCTCCTGCCGGATATCCCGAGGGAACGCATCCAATTCGTCGGCAACAGTTCGCTCGCCGGAGCCCGGCTCGGCCTGCTCTCCTCTCACGCTTTCCACAAAGCGGAAGCTATCGCCAGACGCATGACCTATTTCGAACTGTCCGTCCACACCCGCTTTATGGAAGAATTCGTGGCGGCTCTTTTCTTACCCCACACACAGGTGGACCTTTTTCCATCCTTCACCGAAAACCTGGCGCGGAGGCGGAAAGGTGCGTGAGAGAGCGCCCGAAAACCCGTCAAGTGGCATGTGGCCCCCCGCCTTTGCGGGGGCGACGGCGCAGGCGACTCTCTTGACGCGTTCTGAGGAGTGAAGCTGGTGGGACGAGGCATCGTCTTCTTTGACATCGGGGGAACCCTTGCGACCGGCGCGGGGCAATCGCCGCGGAGGCTTCTTGCATCGCGGCTCGACCTGTCGGAAAATGAAACGAAGCGCGTGGGACGCCTGATCATGGTTCACCCCGCCACGGAACCGGCGGAGCTTGCCCGCGATCTCGGGAAAATCCTTCCCCGGCACGAACCCCGTCGCCTTCTCAGCATCCTTGAATCCGTCTGGTTTCAACAGACGGACTGCGTCAGGGAAATTGGCGGGGCGACCGGACTCGTTGCGGCGCTGAAGGAAATGGGATTCAAAGCAGGCATCATATCGAACACGTGGCACCCGCTATACGAGGGTTTCCGCAGGAATTGCGCGGAATTGGCAGACCTCTTCGATTGCGCCTTTCTAAGCTACAGGAGAGGAATCAAGAAGCCTTCCCCCGCCCTTTTCGCCGACGCTGTAAGAGAGGCCGGAGAACCCGGGGAACTCTGCTGCATGGTGGGAGACACTTACGAACTGGACGTTGCGCCCGCTCGGGAGGCGGGCATGAAGACGATTTGGGTGCTCCGGCAGCCGGAGAGGGAACTCTCCGAACTCGTGGAAATGCTCAGGGGGACGCGGCTCCCTCCCGACTGGACGGTGCGAAGCATCGGCGAACTACTTCCTTTTTTTGGAAAGGAGTGTGAGAGATGGCTGAAATCGCCTTGACGGCATTCCTCGTATTGCTGGTCGTGACACTCTGCCTCTCTTGTCTGACATATGCCTTTTTTTGGTATGAAACGGCGAACGGCGCCTACTTGCCGCAATTCGAGCGATTGTCCGGGGGCAGGACCAGACGATGGATCGCCAAAGGAATTCTCACGAGTTGGGCCAGCATGATCCTCACCGTGCTGCTCTTTCCTTTCGGCTTTCGAAAAGGATCGCTCCGTCCGTCGGGAAACCCCGACCCGTCTTCTCCCCCCATCATCCTCGTACACGGCCTCTATCACAACGCCAGCGCATGGATGCTTTACCGGATGTGGTTGAAGCGGGCGGGTCTCGGAAACACGTACGCCATCAATTACAGCAGTCTGAGATGCACCTTTCGCCAGGCGGTGGAACAACTCAATGGTTTGATCGCAGAAGTCGCCCGGCTGCATCCCGGACAACGGGTCGTGCTCATCGGCCACAGTCTGGGAGGACTCCTCTCCCGCGTTTGCGTCGAACGTGAAAACCAGGCGGATAAAGCGGCTGCGGCAATCACCCTCGGGACACCCCATCACGGCTCCAAGCTTGCCGTTCTGGGTCCCGGCAGACTGGCGGGAAGCATTATTTACCGAGGACCTCTTTTCCAGGAGATCGAACGAGACGCGCCGCCTTGCAACCTGCCGCGTCTGTCCCTGTATTCAGCGCTGGACAACATGGTTCTCCCGAACGACGCCCTTGAAATCGACAGCCCCGGGTGGACTCAGGAGTTGATCTCCCCCATCTCGCACGTTTCGATGCTTTTTCACCGTTCAACGGCCACGAGGGTGATTGAATTCATCAAGGGCCTTCCCTAGGAAAGGAAAACGGGGCGCAGTCCCGAAAACGTTCAGATGAAACCACTCGAGTTCATGGCTCGTTTCGAGCCGTCCGACACCGAAGACGTCCTGCGTGTTTCGGAGCGGTATCCTTTCAGGATAAGCCGCCATTACGCGGGCCTCATCCGCGGAAAGGGGGACCCCGTCTGGCGGCAGGCGGTTCCCGACGCCCTGGAACTGGAAGACCGGACGGGATTGGAAGACCCCCTGGCTGAAGAAGCCCATTCTCCGGTTCCAAATCTCGTGCACCGGTACCCGAACCGGGCTCTGTGGATCGTAACCCACGAGTGCGCAACGCACTGCCGCTTCTGCACCCGCAAACGGCGGTGGGTTAACCCGGTTCCCCTCACCGACGAGGTTTTTCGAGAGGGACTCGAATACATACGCGCCAACGAGTCGATCCGGGACGTGCTGATTTCGGGGGGCGATCCCCTTCTCCTTCCCCTTTCTCGCATCGAAACCATTGTGTCGTCGCTCAGGAGCATACCCCACGTGGGGATCATTCGCATCGGCTCCCGCATCCCCTGCGTTTCTCCGGATCGAGTCACCGCCGGTCTGGCCGGTATGCTCGCGCGCTATCATCCCGTTTACATCAATCTTCATTTCAACCACCCCGTCGAGATGACCGCGGAAGCACGCAAAGCCTGCGCCTTGCTCGCGAATGCGGGCATTCCCCTCGGAAACCAGACCGTGCTCTTGAAAGGCGTCAACGATTGCGCCGACGTCCTGGGAGATCTGTTCCAGGGGCTATTGACGTGGCGAGTCCGCCCCTACTATCTCATGCAGATGGATCTCACGAGCGGGACGGCGCACTTCCGCACCCCGCTCTCCACGGGTCTCAAGATGCTTCGGTCTCTTCGGAACCGCATCTCGGGGCTGGCGATGCCTCACTTTGTCGTCGACCTGCCGGGCGGACACGGGAAGGCGCCTCTTCTCCCCTCGCAGGTGGTTGGGATAGATGGTGATTTTCTGATTGTGCGCAACCATGCGGGAGACTCGTGCAAGTATCCTCTTCTTGCGGGGGAAGGAGAAGAATTGATGCAATTGGTCGCAAGATGAGATATGGAGATCTGCCTGCTACAGATGCAAGCCTGACCCAATCGGAGCTTGACCGATGAAACCTGACGAGAAGCGCCACCACAGGCAACGCATTGTTGCCATCAGTCTGTCGGTCGCAGTGAGCGCGGCGTTGATGGCGGTGAAGTTTTACGTCTACTGGATCACGGAATCCTCCGCCATCCTCTCGGACGCCCTGGAGTCCATAATCAACGTGGTGGCGAGCGTCTTCGCCTTCGGGAGCATCATTCTAGCCGCCAAGCCCCCCGATCGGTCCCATCCATACGGCCACGGAAAGATCGAGTTTTTCTCTGCGGGGTTTGAAGGCGCCCTCATCGTTCTTGCAGCCATCGGCATAGTCAAGACGGCCCTGCCTCAAATTCTCCATCCCAACGACCTTCCCAACCTCGGGAGCGGTCTTCCGATCCTGCTTGGCGCAAGCGCCGTCAACCTCATTCTGGGAATCGGCCTCGTCAGGGTGGGCAGGCGCACCAGGTCGCTGGTACTCGTCGCCGACGGGCAGCACATAATGACCGACGTCTACACGACGGCGGGCGTCCTGGCGGGCCTTTTCCTGGTCAGTCAAACCGGCTGGTACTGGCTGGACGGCGGGATAGCATGCCTCGTCGCGGTCAATATCCTCGTTACGGGCGGAAGACTCATCCATCATGCTTTTTCGGGATTGATGGACGCGTCCGATCCCGAACTGCTGGAAGAGATATCCCGGCTGGTCACATTGAACCGGCGAAGCGCGTGGATCGACATTCACCGCTTGCGGGCGTGGCGATCCGGAAACCGGGTTTACGTAGACTTCCATCTCATCCTTCCACGGAATCTGAGCCTGGAGGAAGCGCACAAGGAAGTCACCGACCTCGAAAGAATACTCCGCGCCCAACTGGCGGGGGCGACCGATGCGCTCATCCACGCCGAACCGTGCATCGAACCGGATTGCCCCACCTGCGCCCACGATCCGTGTTCGCTCCGCCGGGAAACGGCGCGCCACCAGAGCATCTGGCATCGGGACGCCATCACCGCCGGGACGCATGAGGCCGAGCACCCGGAGAACCCCGAGGACGGGACGCAGGAAGAAAACCCTGAAGACACAAAAGAAGAACAGACTGTCTAGCTCAATTTATCCTTATTCTCAATTCAGGAGGTTATCGATGCGCATTGCGATCATTGGCCAGGCGGCATTTGGGGCGAAGACGCTGGAAGCATTGCTGGATAGAGGCGAAGAAGTGGTGGGAGCGTTCGTGCCGCCGAGCAAGCCGGGAAGCAAACCCGATCCCATGATGGAACTCGCGGCAGGCAGGAATATTCCCGTCTTCCAGCCCCGCACCTACAAGAGCGACGAGACTTTCGCGCAATACAAGGCACTTTCTCCCGATCTTTGCATTCTCGCCTTCGTTACGAGCATCATTCCGAGCCGCTATTTCGACGCGGCAACTCATGGCGGCATCTGTTATCATCCTTCCATCTTGCCTCGCCACCGCGGGGGCAGCGCCATCAACTGGGCGCTGATCATGGGCGACACGCGAACCGGGCTGACCATTTTCCGGCCCGACGGGGGCATCGACACCGGCCCGATACTTCTTCAGAAAGAGATAGAGATCGGCCCCGAAGACACCACCGGATCGATTTACTTCAACCGCCTTTTCCCCATGGGGATCGACGCCATCCTGGAATCCGTCTCGCTCATAAAGGAGAACAGGGCGCCGAGCATTCCCCAGGATGAAACGAATGCAACGTACGAACCCCTCTGCAACGACCTTGTGGCCGAAATCGACTGGAAAAAGTCCGCGAAAGAGATTTGCAGTCTCCTTCGCGGCTGCGACCCCCAACCGGGCGCCTATACCTTCAAAGGAGGCGAGAAAGTCCGCTTCTTCGAGGCCAAGATCGGCGACGAAGCAACGGATGCCGAACCCGGAACCATTTTGCATGTCGATGAGTCGGGCATGCACATTGCCGCCGGAGGTGCACGCCTCACCATCGCCAAGGTTCGGGGGGCCACAGGGGGAAAGGTCCCAGCGTTCGCCTGGGCTGAAGCGAAAAGCATCAAGGCAGGGGACCGCTTCGAGGGAATGACGTTTTGATAATGCTTTTCGGACCCGTTGGGACACGCTTGAAAACTGCCCGGCACGAGGATTGCCGGGACTGGAGCAGCATTTCATTTCGTATAACGGAGGATGGTTTGGCGCCATGACAAACGCACTGCAAACAGGCCACGTGAAGAGAAAGACCAGGGAGACGGAAATCGAAGTCGAATTCCTGATCAACGGGACGGGGAAGACGGATCTTCAGACCGGCGTCCCCTTTCTGGACCACATGTTGACGCTCTTCGCCGTCCACGGTTTATTCGATCTGAAGATTGCCGCAACCGGCGACCTTGAAATCGACGCACATCATACGGTGGAAGACATCGGAATCTGTCTGGGACAGGCTCTCTCGGGCGCTCTCTCGGACAGGGGCGGAATCCGGCGCTACGGCAACGCCGTGGTCCCCATGGATGAAGCGTGCGCCGCCGTCGCGCTCGATCTCTCCAACCGACCCTACCTCGTCTACGATGTCCCGGACCTGGCGGACCGGGTCGGACAGTTTGAAACGGAACTCGTTCCCGAGTTCTTTCGCGCGTTCTGCAACCACGGCGGTGTAACGCTGCACGTGAAAGCGTTTTACGGCTCGAATACCCACCATATCTTGGAGGCGGTTTTCAAAGCCTGGGGCCGCGCCATGGACGAAGCCACATTGCGCGAGGACAGGCGGGCGGGCGTTCCATCCTCCAAGGGCGCTCTCTGAAGGGGAGGTGCTCCCCCTTTTAAGCAAGTTGATAGTGAACGCCTCGTGACTTCCATCCCGCAATTGGGATTTATCGAGGATGAACGATGAAAGAAGGCGACATGCGGCCCTTCCTTTCACATGGATCGCCGCTGCTTCCTCGCTCTGGCATGCGCTCCCTCGCAGAAGCGTGGGAGCGCAGCTTCGTTATTTCGGGTATTTTACCGTGTGCAGGTGCGCCACGGGTTCGGCATTGCCCGGTCCGGCAGGATTCATCTGGTAAACCGTCTGCGTCGGGAAGGCGAATTCGATCCCTTCATCCCGGTAACGCCGCATGATTTCGAGACAGGTGCGTTGGAGCCAGGCCTGGTAACTCCAGTAGTCCGCGGGGTGGTACCAGGCGTAGACGGCGATATTGAGATTCCAATCGTTGAAACCGTTGAAGTGGACTCTCGGCTGGAAATCTTCCCGCATCCCTTCGTGATTCTCCAGAATGTCCCTCACTATCAGAACGGCCCGCTCCACCTTTTCCGGCGGTGTATCGCAGGTTATGCCGATATTCGTGTGCCAGCGGAGGTGTGAACGTCTCCCGATATTTTCGAGGGTTGAATTGATGATCTTCTCGTTGGGGATAGAAACCATGTTTCCAGTCAGAGTGCGCAGGCGGGTGCTCCGGAATCCGACGTCTTCCACGAAGCCGTCGTGGTTGTCGATGACCACCCGTTCCCCCACCTGAAAAGGTTTGTCCAGAAGGATGGTGAGGCTCCCGAAGAAATTGGCGATGGAGTCTTTTCCGGCGAGAGCGAACGCGAGACCTCCGATTCCAAGAGAAGCAACGAGTGGCGCCACTTCGATTCCCGTGAGGTTCTGAACGACCATGATGCCGCCGACAACGATTGTGAAGATTCGCAAAGCCTTTGCCACGAGCGGCGCCAGCATGTCGTTGATGGCGCTCTGGGTGGAATTGGCCCATCGCCTCAGTCGGCAATCCACAACCTCGATCATCCGGTACGCAAACCAAAAGATGGCCGCCGTCCCGCCAACGTCGGCCATCTTCCCCGCCGAACGGTGCATCAGGTTGTGGGTCGCTCCCGTGTCGAAATAGCCGAGGAGCGGGGACAATGCCCAATAGATGCCGTAGACCCGAATGAAAAGAGAAAGCGGCTGGGAAAGCGCTCCCAGCACGAGAACGAACCACCCTTCCTCTTTGTCCCCGGCCCTGCGAGGCGCCAATCTTGCTGAAATCAGGTTTCGAACCAGCCGGTCCACGACGATCACCAGGAGCAGAAGGCCAAAGCAAACGAAGAGCTTCAGCCACGTAATGCCCCAGAATGCCTTGGCGTTGATCCATCTGCCCAGCTTCAGGGACGCTCCTATGCCGACCTGATCGATTTTCTTCCCGAGCATCTTGCCGGCTTCATCCAGTTGTTCCGTCCTCAGGGGGACGGGGGTTTCGACATCGGGCGAGGGACGAGCCTGCGCGGGCTCGTCTTTCGAGAGTTGCGTCCCGTTTTGCGCTTCCTGGACCGAAGGGCCGTCGGGCTTTGGAGCGGCGCAGACGAATCCGGGCGCTGCAACCGCGAGAACCCAGGCGATCAGCAAAATGAGCGGCAGAGAACGTGTCAGTCGGTTTCCAGCCAAAGTCAATTTCATCCTCCCTTGCAGCAGGTCAAGCTCGAAGATTCCCCGGACGGCGTTCCCGGGCGGAGCAGGGATAACGATACGGACGGACCGGCCGGCAACAGCCCGGCCCTCACCGTCCCCGGAACTATATAGAACGACCTCGAAAATATCAATCGACCGCTCATGGGTTTTCGTCCGCAAAGGAAAAGGGTGGCCCGGGAGGCTATGAGAGAATTCGAAGCTTCATTCCCTTCCGACGAATGTCCCCCAATTCCGGCTCGATCTTGGCCGGACGGAACGAACCGGCGCACGCAACCTTTGCATATGAGCCGATACACATTATTGACTTCATATCGGCCATATGCTAAATGAGCCGCGGGATTTAAATATTCAGGGGGTGCGCAGGGTTTGAACTCAGTCTCAAACGACAAGGCCGTTTTGGAGCAGGAATTCGTAGTCGCCAACAGGTTGGGAATCCATGCACGGGTTGCAGCCCAGATCGTGAAAGTGGCCAGTCAATTCGAGTCGGAAATTTGGATCGCGAAGAGCGGAAACAGGGTGAACGGCAAGAGCATCCTTGATTTAATGACGTTGGTCTGCCCTCACGGCTCCAACATTCGGGTTTCCGTGCGCGGACCGGATGCAGCCGCCGCTTTGAGCGCACTGGCGACCCTGTTTCAGACGAAGTTCGGTGAACCCTAGGCACTCCCGGTAGATTTTCCAGACCCCGGCTCTCGCCTTCACCGCCGGGAAGCAGTGCAGCTCAACGACAACCATGCCGCTTTGCGGTAAGGAGTTTATCACGGCGCATTTTCCCTCCTGCAAGTCGCCCTCAATACGGACTGCCACGAATGGACGGAACTTCTAGAGTTCTCAAAGGGATCGGTGCTTCTCCGGGAATCGCCATCGGCAGGGCCTATTTGCTGGAGCCGAGGCGGATTCCCATTCCCTGCCACACGCTGGTGGGGGAAAAAGCCGTTGCAGAAGAATGCGCGCGTTTCGAGGCCGCAGTCGCCAAGGCGGAGCAGGACCTCGAGACGATCAAAGCCGGCATCCACTCGCAATATAAGGAACACGTTCACCTGCTGGAAGTTCATCAGATGATCCTTCGGGATCGCCTGATTTATGACGAGACGCTGCGAATCATCCGCGAGGAGAGAGTCAATGCCCAGTGGGCTCTCAAGCGCTGTCTCGTGAAAGCCAATGAGCTCTTCAGCACCCTGGATGACGAATACATCCGCAGCCGGATCTCGGACGTGGACGCCGTCGGGGAACGGCTGCAGAGAAATCTCGCGGGGCAGGAACTCGACCTGCTGAGCGAAATCCCGGAGCGCGTCATCGTCGTCGCTCACGATCTTTCCCCCGCCGATGCCGCTCAGCTTCAATTGGAGCACACCCTCGGGGTGGTCACCGACATGGGCGGCCGCACCTCCCATAGCTCCATCATGGCCCGTTCTCTAAACATTCCCGCGGTAGTGGGAACCGAACGAGCGACCAAACTCGTCCCGATGGGGGAAGTCATCATCGTCGACGGCGCTGCGGGAAGGGTGATCTTGAATCCTTCCGACGACGAAATCGCTCATTATCACGACCGCCAGGAAGAACTGCGGAATTACCTGGAGGAGATCAGCAGAAAGGCTCACCTCCCCGCCCGCACGCAGGACGGTTGTCTGATAACGGTGGAAGCGAACATTGAACTCCTCGAAGAGGCTGTCGCAGTCAAGGACAACGGCGCCGAAGGGATCGGCCTCTATCGGACCGAATTCTTCTTCATGAACCGGACGGACATACCGGACGAGGAAACTCTCTGCAACGAATACAGGGACCTTTCCGAACTCATGGCGCCGCAGCGCGTCAATATGCGGACACTGGATCTGGGCGCTGAAAAACTGGCCACATGGTATCCCAAACTGGAAGAGGCCAACCCGGCTCTCGGACTCCGTTCCATCCGACTGTGCCTCTACTATCGGGATCTTTTCAAGGCTCAGCTCCGGGCTATCCTCCGGGCGAGCGCCGCCGTCGGGAACATCCGGCTCATGTTCCCCCTGGTTTCAGGCGTCCAGGAACTCCATGACGCAAAGCAAGTGTTGCGGGAGGCGCAAGAGGAACTGACCCGGGAGAGGATCGCCTTCGATGAGAAGATGCCCGTGGGAGCGATGATCGAGGTCCCATCGGCCGTCGCGGTGGCGGATCTGCTGGCCAGAGAGGTCGATTTCTTCAGCATCGGGACCAACGACCTCATACAATACAGCATCGCCGTGGACCGTGGGAACGAACACGTCGCCTATCTCTACGAACCTCTCCACCCCGGGGTCCTGCGGCTCATCAAACAGACCGTGGACGCCGCGCACAAAGCCAGGATCGAGGTGGCCATCTGCGGCGAAATGGCGGGAGAATCCTTTTACGTCCCGATCCTGTTGGGCCTCAAGCTCGACAACCTCAGCATGAACCCGCAGGCGATACCCCGTGTGAAGAACCTCATCCGCCGATCTCGGGTGAAAGATTGCACCCGTTTGGTCAACAAGGCCTTGCGGCTGAGTACGGCAAAGGAAATCAGCCGATTGCTCGACAAGATGCTCGAGGAGAACTTCCCGGAAGAACTGAGGGTCTTCCATCCCGGCGATTCGGCAGCCGACGGAGAGCGGCGGAAACTTAGAAGACGCAATGACGAAGGCGGCAAGCTGTGATGTCTTGCAGCCTCGAACCACGATACGAGTTCGACCATGGCTAAGAGCAAAGGAAGTATGGAAGACGGGTCGCGCCTGATCTGCCAGAACAGGAAGGCCTATCATGACTATGAGATCGTGGAAACGCTCGAAGCGGGCATGGTACTCCTGGGAACCGAGGTGAAATCCCTGAGGGATGGCCGGGCGAATCTCAAGGACAGCTACGCCAAGGTCAAAAAGGGCGAAGTCTTTCTCTATGGACTGCACATCAGCCCATACTCCCATGCCTCCTACGACAATCACGATCCCGAAAGAGTGCGGAAGCTGCTTCTCCACGCCTATGAAATCAAGAAGCTTCTCGGCAAGACCCAGGAGAAGGGCTTTTCACTGATCCCCTTGAAGCTCTACTTCAAAGGGGGAAGAGTCAAGGTGCAGATCGCCCTCGCCCAGGGCAAGAAGAGCTACGACAAACGCCAGAGCCTCAAGAAAAAAGAAGAAAGACGCGAACTCGACCGAGTTCGGAAGCGATACAGGGTTTCCTGACTCCACATACAAACAGGCGGTTTGATGCCTCGTCATTTCTCATCGCCCCCCCGCCGTAGCCGTGCGGATTTCATTGACAAAAGACGTGGGTTGCGAAATACTAAAAAACTTGTGGTCGTCGGCAGGGGTAGCTCAGGCTCGTTGGTCATTGTGGCGGTATGTCATGGATGGAACACCGTTTGAAAACAAAGTCGCCCTGATTACGGGGAGTTCGAGAGGCATCGGGAAGGCCGTCGCTCTCGCGTTCGCCCGAAACGGCGCAGACGTCGTTGTCAACCACAGGAAGGAGAGCGGGGCATCTCTGAGTCACGCTCGAGAGGTCTGCGGCGAAATCGAGACCATGGGGCGTCGTGTTTTTGCGGTACCGGCTGACATCTCCATCAAAGCATCGGTCGGAAAGCTGTTTGAGGAAACCGTCCGGGAATTTGGCCGCCTGGATTTCCTCATCCTCAACGCGGCAATGGCGCCCTTCAAGCCCATCGAGCGGCTCCTCGAAAGGGATCTCAGGCAGCTGGTGGAAACCAACTACATGGGGAACATCTTCTGCATCCAGGCGGCTTTGCCGCTCCTGGAGAACACGGAAGGGAAAATCGTCTTCATTTCCAGCCTCGGGAGCCGTTTCTACAACCCGTCGTATCCTCTCGGGAGCATGAAGGCCGCTATGGAGTGCGTGGTGAGGGACTGCGCGGAAAGCCTCGGCGAACGAGGGATATCCGTCAACGGCATCTGCGCTGGAATCGTGAAAACCGATTCCTTCAAAGTGCTCAGGCAGTACATGGAAGAAATCGATGCGATGCCGGACGAACTCTTCGTGACACCCGAAGAAGTCGCCGACGTCGCCCTGTTTTTGTGCAGCCCGGCGAGCAGAGCCATCCGCGGACAGACGGTCGTCGCGGACAGGGGCTTGAGCAACAGGCTCTACAGGCCCGTTCCCCGAAAATGACAATTCTCGCTCAGATTGTTCAATATGGCATGGTGAAGGAAGGCTGATATGGGAAACGCTGTCATTATTTCTGAAGACAAGGTGATCGATGCCGTCAAGCAGGCCATCGCGGAAGCCTTGGAGATAGACAAGAGCACCATCGGATCCGATAGTTCGCTGATCCGGGATCTGGGTGCGGAGTCCCTGGATTTCTTGGATATCAACTACAGGTTGGAGCAAACCTTCGGGATCAAGATGGCCCGTCATACCATCCTGGAACACGTGGAGGAGATGTTCGGCGAGGAATCGGCCATCGACGCTAATGGAAAACTGACGAAGAAGGCGGTGGATCTGCTGGAGATGCGGTTTGACGGGGCCGAGATCGGCCTCGCTCCCGGTATCGACGTGGAAGAGGCACCATCCATCATCACGGTCCGTTCCATGGCACGAGGCGTGATGGACGTTCTGGCGAGCGTTCCGGACAAGTGTCCGGCATGCGGCAATCCGAGCTGGACGGCGGAAGACGGTGCCCACATCAAGTGCGGCTCCTGTGGTGAACAGGCTGTTTTCACCAACGGCGACGACCTGATGAAAGCATGGCTCGAGAAGGTCCAGGAAGAGAAGAAACTGTTCTGAGCGATCGTATGTCATCCAACGATTCCATGAGAGTTGAGGGCAGGAACGCCCGTTCTGAGCAGAACCCGCGGCGCAGGGTAGTGGTCACCGGCGCGGGCATGGTCACTCCCCTCGGAGGGAACTGTAGGGAAACCTTCGATAAGGCCGTTAACGGAGTCTCCGGCATCGATTACGTCAAGTCCTTTGAAACCGCCGGGCTCCCATGCCGAATAGGGGGCGAAGTGGATGATCGCTGCCTGGAGGATTTCCCCGATTCCGGCATTCAAGGGATTGAAAAGTATTCGTCCCGCGGGCTGAAGCTCATGAGGGCCGCAACGGTTGAGGCAGCTCGCCAGGCCCGGCTCGAAGAACTGCCGGACCGAAGGCGGATCGGCGTTTCCCTGGGGTACCACGCGGAGAATCCATCCGTATCGGAGATGATGCTCCTGCATCGGTTCTACGATGGAAACGGCCACTGGGATATGAAGAGTCTGAAGGAAAGGGGTTCCTATCCTTGCTTCAGTTTCTTCCGGAGAAAACCCGATGTGGCCACATCGCTCCTTTCGGTCTTCTTCGACTGCCGGGGGAGCAACCTGACCGTCGTTTCGGCATGTGCGGCCGGGGCGCAGGCCATCGGCGAGGCTTTCCGCATGATCCGGGAAGGCAGGACCGATGCCATGATCGCCGGAGGGTGCGAGGCACCGCTGAATTTTGCCGGTTTTGTCGGCTTCGCGCTCATACGAGCCCTGTCCGAAAAATACGCCGCTCCGTCGAAAGCCTCCAGACCCTTCGACCGAAAGAGGAACGGTTTCGTGATGGCCGAAGGAGCAGGCGCACTGATTCTCGAGGAACTCGGTTGCGCCCGCGCCAGAAACGCCCCCATTCTAGGCGAAATCTTGGGGTACGGCGCTTCCGCAGATGCGTACAGGATCACCGACGTTCATCCGAAGGGAGAGGGAGCGGTGCTGGCCATACGCCGCGCATTGGAAGATGCCTCCCTGGCCCCTGAAGACATTCAATACATCAACGCCCATGGAACGTCGACCGTTCAGAACGATATATCGGAAACCGTCGCGATAAAAAGAGTTTTCGGGGAGAGGGCCGGGAAGATTCCGGTCAGTTCCAACAAGTCCATGATCGGGCACGCAATCGCGGCTGCCGGAGCGATCGAATCCATTTTGACCCTCATGGGAATTCAAAACGGTATCATACTGCCGACCATCAACCACGAGTTGCGCGATCCCAAGTGCGATCTGGATTACGTTCCCAATGAAGCCAGAGTCCAACGCCACCGGATTGCCATGTCCAATTCCTTCGGCTTCGGCGGGCAAAACGCATGCCTGTGCATCGGCGAATACGACGGCTCATGAAAGATCGATGCGCGGAAGGGTTGTCTTCCATGGATGACGCCATCGTCGTAACCGGAACCGGCATGGTCTGCTCTCTGGGGCAGTCTCCATCCGAGGTCTGGGACGCTCTCCTTGCAGGGAAAACCGGAATCCATCCCATAAGGAGCTTCGACGCCCGAGGGTTCGGCTGCCGCGCGGCGGCGCAAGCCCATGCGTTGAGTCCGGCGCCCTCCGGAATCCAACCGAAACTCGCTCGAATGATGGACAAACACCTGCCGATGCTGCTCCTGGCCGCAACCAATGCGCACTCCATGTGCGGCATATCCCAATCGACCGTCCCGCCAGGGCAAATCGGCTTTTTTGCCGGGATGGGAATGGTCGACTACGAAATCGAGGATCTCATCCTCGCGGTACTGAAATCGAGCGATCCGACGGGCAGTCTCGACTACGATCTATTTTTTGCCGACGGATACCAGGAGATCTATCCCCTCTGGCCGCTTGCCATGCTGAACAACGTGGCTTTCTGCCAGGTCGCCATAAATCTGGACATTCGTGGAGAGAACGCCGTCTTTTCCCCTCATGCGGACTCGGGGGTCCGGGCCGTCGCCGAAGGCGTGAAAACGCTTCTGGCCGACAAGGCGCGAGTGGTTCTGGCCGGCGGCGTCAGTGAGAAGGCATCGCCCTCCAGCATGGCAAGGGGTCATCACTTCGGCATCTTAAACGTATCTGCCGCCCCGGGACGCGCCAGCCTCTGCCGCCCCTTTTCAGCGGAAAGGACGGGGACGATCCCGGGAGAGGGCTCCGGCGTCGTCCTCATGGAACGGGCCTCTTCGGCGGCGGCCAGGCAGGCCGTTCCCCTTGCGGCGATTTCGGGTTTCGGTTCCGCTTGCGAGCGGGAGGCGGAATCCTTCGCCCCCACTGCCGCCGCCATCGCTTCAGCGATGACGGCGGCGCTCGACCGGGCCGCAGTGAAACCATCGGAGGTGGGGGCAGTCATCGCGCACGGGGACGGGACCCTCGCCGGGGACAAGAACGAAATCGAAGCGATCTGCCGGGTGTTCTCCGATACCGTGGAGAGCATCGGGGTGTTTTCGTCGAAAGGTGCCCTGGGGCACATGCTTGCAGGGTCTCCGGCCGTTGACCTGATCCTGGCAATCGAGATGCTGAAAAGGGGCGAAATCCCTCCGACTCTCGGCGCTCATCCCCTGGATTCCAACGCGCGCTTTCGCGTAGCGTCGGATCGGCCCCTGCCGTTGGGCCCGAAGCGGATACTCATCAATTCCTCCAGCTGTGAAGGCCAGTGCGCGTCGCTATTGGTCGAGGCGGCGCCCTGAGCCAGGATGGCGGATGCGGTTCCTTCTGTACGATGAAATCACGAAACTCGATAAGGGCAGTTCCGTTACCGGAACCAAGACCTTCTCGCTCTCGGACGAATGCCTGCGGGGCCATTTCAGCCGACTCCCCGTCGTGCCGGGCGTGTTGCTTATCGAAGCCATGGCCCAGGTGCTCGGGTGGCTCATCATTTATTCTCACGACTTCAGGCTGTCCGCCGTCATGTCGCTCATCGAGAACGTATCGGTTCCCGCGCAGCTCAGGCCGGGGTTCAAGGCCGAGATCCACGGAGAGATGCTTTCGACGTCTGCGAGGGATTCCCTGGGCACGGCAAAGGTCGCCATCGACGGGCAGCTTGTGGCCTCACTCGGCCGCATCATCTACGTCCATGCCCCCACGGCGGATTCCGGAAAGCTCAGGGATCTCTTCTGCTATTACAGCGGCATCCAGAAGTTTCAGGCGTAGGGAAACGAGATGGAAACGAGCCAAAGAAGAGTTGTCGTCACGGGGCTGGGACTGGCGACGCCGCTTGGCCTTGATGTCGAGGAGAACTGGCGCAAAGTGCTCGATGGAGTGTCGGGCATTGGGAAGCTGACCCTCCCCGATTCATTGAAATCGCCCGTACAGGCCGTGGGAGAGGTGAAGGCCGAGGACTGGCGGAGAATTCGGGAAGAATTCGCGGGAGACGCTGCCATCGAGGGAGAACGGCGCACTCTTTTTGCGCTCTGGGCGGCAAAAGCCGCTCTAGAGGACGCGGAGTTCGAGAATTGCCGCGAATCGAGGGACCGCTACGGCGTCTTTCAGGCCGCGGGTCTTGGAATCAACTGTCTTGAGGATATCCGGCGCTGGACGGGGCCGGAGGGGCGGTTCAACTGCCTTGCGTTCGGGCGTGAGTACCAGAAGGTCTCGCGCGAATCCATCGTGAAGAACAACTCGAATCGTCCGTCCGTGCTGATTGCCGGAAAGTTTGAACTGCACGGCGCCAACTGCACGGTGACGAGCGCCTGCGCTTCGGCTACCCAGGCCATAGGGCTTGCTTTCAGGGCGATCCGGATGGGCGAGGCCGATCTCATTGTGGCGGGGGGAGCGGATTCCATGATCAATCCCATGGGGTTGATCTTCTTTGTCCTCCTCGGAGCTGCGGCAACGTCGACGGCGTTCCCACCCGAACACGTATCGCGCCCCTTCGACAGGAAAAGACTCGGTCTCGTAATGGGAGAAGGCGCCGGGTTTGCGGTTCTCGAAGAGGAATCACACGCTCTGGCGAGAGGCGCGAGAATCTACGCCGAGGTTGCGGGCTACGGCTCGACCCTCGACGCCTACCGTCTCACGGCACCGGATCCCCGGGGAGAAGGCGCCGCGGGTTCCATGCGGGCCGCGATCCACGACGCGAGGATGACTCCCGAAGAGATTGATTACATAAACGCCCACGCCACTTCCACGAAGCTCAACGACGCCACTGAGACCGCGGCCGTCAAGCAGGTGTTCGGAGAGAGCGCCCGGTCCCTCTGCATCAGTTCGAGCAAGTCCATGATAGGGCACCTCCTGGCCGCATCCGGCGGCCCGGAATTCGCCTTCACGGTTTTGAGCGTCAACAGGGACGAGGTCCACCCGACCGTGAACCTCTTGAATTCCGACCCTAAATGCGACCTGGATTACGTGGCGAATATCAAAAGAAAGAGAACCGTGCGCGCCGCGCTCTCCAATTCCTTCGGATTCGGAGGGCAGAACGCGTCGATCCTGGTCCGAAAATACCCGAACCTGGATTGATTGAATGAAACGGCAGTTTTCCGGGAGAATGCAAAAACGTTCCGGCAACGCAAGGCTGGACGCCATGAAGAGGCATTGAAGACAAGTGCGCTACTTCCTCATCGATCGTATCACCGAATGGACCCCCGGCGAAAGAATCAAGGGGGTTAAGAACGTTGCCATGAGCGAGGATTTCCTTGAATTTCATTTTCCAGGAAATCCGATCATGCCCGGAGTCCTGCTCCTGGAGGCGCTCGCCCAACTTGCGGGTTGGCTCGAGGCCGCCAGTTCCGATTTCAGCGACTGGGTTCTCCTTTCGCGAGTTCGCAAGTGCAATTTCTACGGATTCGTATTTCCGGGAGATCAAGTCGAGATCGAATGCCGGTTCCTCTCCGAGGTGAGACCGGGTGTGAAATCATACGGCGGTGTGGGCACGGTTGGCGGCAAAAAGAAGATCAAGGCGGAATTCGAAGGCGAACTGGCGCCGCTGTCAAAATTCGAGAATGCGGAGGCTCAAAGCAGACTCTTCAGAATTCTCACGAGGGAGTTGACGTTCTGACATGTCGAGGAAAATAGTCGTCATCACAGGGATGGGCCTTGTAACCCCGCTCGGCGGAAATGTTGGCGAGAACCTGGAAGGCGTGCTCGCCCAAAGGACGGGAATCGCCTCCTGGCCCGAAAGTAAGGCGGCCGGGGAGACTCCGTACCTCGGCAAGATCCGCTCGCTTGCACTTCCCGAAGATATTCCCGCCAGGTTGTCGAGTCAGATGAGGTTTTTGAACCGCGGCTCGCTACTGGGTTTTGCAGCCGCCCGGGAAGCCGTCGCGGGATCGCACCCGGACTTTTCCGGCATTCCTCCGGAACGGAGAGCGCTATTCATTGCATCCGGCGACCTGACCCGGGTCGGCTACGATTTCATGTACCCGGCGACCACGGATGCCACCGGAGGCCGCTGGGAGGACATGGACTTCGAGAAGCTCAACAGGTCCGCCATGAACAAGGTGAATCCGTTCTTCCTCCTGGAATCCATTTACAACAATTCCTTCAGTTTTCTGTCCGCTTTTTTGGGATTCTCGGGCCCGAACACCAGCATCGCCAGCCTCTCGCCCTGCGGCGGCCATGCGCTCGAACTGGCATGGAGAACTCTGACAAACGGAGAGGCGGATACCGCCCTTGCAGTGGGCTGCGGAAACTGGATCTCAGAAGTCCCCGTTTATGAAATGGAAATGCTGGGAATCCTCTCCCGTTGCCGAGACGGCGAGAAGTCGTACAGGCCGTTCGATCGGGGCAGGGACGGATTCATACCGGGAGAGGGCGCCGCGGCAATTCTCATGGAAACGTCCGAATCGGCCGAGGCGAGAGGGGCAGAGGTGCTGGCCGTGATTCACGGATTCGGGAACAGCATCGAGCCACCCGCCGGACGCGGATTCGGGGTTCCCCTCGAAGTCTGTCGACAAAGCATGCAGGATGCTCTCGATGAGGCGGGATACCGGGCGCAGGATCTTGGGTTCATCTGCCCTCACGGCAGCGGCACCCCCAAAGGGGACAGGTCCGAACTCAGGTCAATCGTGGCAGTCCTCGGGGAGAACGCGGGCGACATTCCTCTTTGCGCTTTGAAACCGCACACCGGGCACATGGCTGCAGCGAGCGATATAGCCGAAGTGGTTTTAAGCATCAAAGCCGCGGCCGCGGGCATTGTTCCCGGCATGCTGAATTTTTTACGGCCCGACGCGGAATTCGCTCATCTCAATATGTCCAACGCCTCCCGGCCGCTCCGAAACCGGCTCTTTCTCTCCACCAGCTACGGTGTACTGGGAGAATCATCTTCGATCATCGTCGAAGCCATGGAATCACGACGCACTGGAGATCGATGAAGATGGCCCGACAGAAAAAAAGCCAAGAGCTGCAAACCATCGAATACATGGCCGCGATCGCCGTCATCTTTCTGGTGCGCTCGCTTCCTGTCGCGATCGTCCGGGCAATTTGCGCCTTCCTCGGAAACGCCGTATACCTTCTACTCGCAAAGCGCCGCAACATCGCCCTGCTCAACCTCCGCAGCGCCTTTGGAAAGGCTAAGGAAGACCGGGAAATCAAACGCATCGCCCGCCGGAGTTGCGCGTCGTTTCTGGCCACTGCCGCAGAACTCGTCAAGTTCCACTTCGAGGCGCCGGGCGCCGACGCCCTCAAGAGAAAGGGCTACGGAACCGCAGAATTTAAAACGCTTTTCCAAAAGGCCAAAAAGATCCACGACGAGTCCAGGGGATGTATTTTTGTGACGCCTCACATCGGGAACTGGGAACTGCTTCCCTATGTGAGTTCTCTCGTCGGGATTCCCGTAGCGATTGTTGCGCGGCCTCTTGACAACAAATACCTGGAGAAATTGATCTACGACAATCGGACCGCAAACGGGCAGGTGATCGTTCCGAAGAAAAACGCATTCTTCACATTGCAGTCGATTCTTCGCCAGGGAAGGTCCATCGCCATGCTGCCGGATCAGGCTACCAACCGGGGCGTGTCGGTAAATTTCTTCGGGAACAAGGCGACGACGACTCCCATCCCCGCCATCCTCGCCATCATGTACAAACGGCCCATCGTCGTTGTGGCTTGTTGCCGTCGCACGGGTACGGGGCGCTTCGAGGGCTTTGTCTCAGATCCCATCTGGGCGGGCCCCAATCCGAACGAGCGAGAGGAGATCCTGCGCCTGACCGAGGCGATGAACCGGCAGATGGAAGCCATCATCCACAAATACCCCGAACAATATCTTTGGATGCACAATCGCTGGAAACAATACGGCAGGAAAAAAGAATTCCTCTATTGAAAGAAACCATCGTTCCTGCTTGATATCGGCAATCTCATTCCTATCTTTAGGCCTGTGGAACGTGGTGGCGCCCCGGGGCAAGATGCCGTCCCGTAAGTGGGGAAGGCATCCATGTAACGTTTGCGGGCGATGTGAAGCCCCAACGGTGGGGATTGCATTCTTTAGTACCTGAGAACAGATTTGAAGGAGGGATTATGACAGATCGAGCAGGCGTTGTGACATTTCTCGGGAACCCTCTCACACTGACCGGGAACGAAGTGAAGCTTGGGGACAGGGCGCCGGAATTTCAGGTGCTGGACAACGACCTGGGGGCGAAGGGGCTTTCCGATTACAAGGGCAAAGTCGTTGTCCTGTCGGCGGTTCCTTCCCTGGATACCCCGGTCTGCGACCTTGAAACCCGGCAGTTTAACGAAGAGGCAGCCAAACTCAGTGACGACGTCGTGATTCTGACCATCAGCATGGACCTTCCATTCGCTCAGAAACGCTGGTGCGGCGCTGCCGGCGTAACCCGCGTGACGACGCTTTCGGATCACCGGGACGCCGCCTTCGGACTGGCCTACGGAGTCCTCGTAAAAGAACTCCGGCTGTTGACGAGAGCCGTTTTCGTGGTGGACAAGAGCGGCATTGTGAAACACGCTCAACTGGTCAAGGAAATCACCCACGAACCGGATTACGAAGCCGTACTGAAAGCCGTCAAAGAGAGCGTCTGACGGCTGCCTCCGACCACTTCTCCAACGGAGTGGTCCCGCGCCTCTACATGACACCCAGCGGGCAGCAGGCGGGAATTCGGGAAACGATTCCATTCCGGGATTCCCGCTCTTTTTTGTGGGTTGGAGTCCAGGTTGATTGCGCATGCATGTCAGTTGGAAAGGATGAAGAAACCGCCGCCGTCATCTGCCAACCATCCTCGCCCAATCGCCTCTCACCCAAATCCACGGCCATCCGCTATGGCAAGCCGCAGTGCTCTGGCCGCGGCCCGAGGTTCAGGACTGGCGACGATGGCCGAGACGACCGCAACTCCATCCGCTCCGGCGCGTATGACGGCGGCAGCGTTGGCGACGGTGATTCCGCCTATGGCGACCAGGGGCAGTTGAACGGCGCGCCTGATTCGGCTGAGGCCGTCAAGTCCCGTCGCGGGTGGAGTATCGGTCTTGGTGGGCGTGTTGTAAACGGGACTGACGCCGAGATAATCGGCGCCGTTCGCTTCGGCTTTCAGCGCCTCTTCGACTGTCGAGACCGATACGCCGACGATCCTTCGCGAGCCGACAATCTCCCTCGCCTGGCGGCACTTCATGTCATCCTGGCCGAGGTGAACTCCATCCGCCCGGCAGGCAAGCGCGATGTCCACGCGGTCGTTTATGATGAGGGGAGCGCCGAACCGGGAGGTCACCGCTCTGAGGGCCATTGCCCGTTCGAGAAAGTCCCGGGCGGAAGCGCCCTTTTCCCGGAGTTGGACCATGGTGACGCCTCCTTCGATGCCTTCCCGCACCACGTCTTCAAGGTCTCGTCCGCAGGCCGTCCTGCGATCCGTAACGAGGTACAGGGTGTAGTCGGGAGAAACCTTCATCCATGCACATCCGATCCCGGCGAACGGCGTGCGCCGGAGGTCTTTTCCCGGGGAACCGTTTTCTCAAACCCGGCAGGAATCACATCGATCCTCTCATTCATGGATGCCCCGGAAGATCCCGGCACCGGGCGCGCTCCCTTACGACATTCCCATCCACGGCATCCAGACTGTCCAGCAAGAGGGCCTGGTAGGTCCCCACGCCAGGACCTGAACGTGCGGCCAGTTCCCCGGCAATCCCGAAGGTGACGAGTGCTCCCGTTGCGGCGACGAGCGAATCCGGCTGTACAGCGCAAAAGGCGCCGACAATGGCGCTCGCGGCGCATCCCGTGCCGGTCACCCGCCCCATGAGAGGGCTTCCATTGGCGACGACAACGGCCCTGGTCCCGTCGGTGACAAAGTCCTCGGCGCCCGTTACGGCGACAGTAACGGACCGTGCTCGGGCCAGTTCAAAGGCGGCCGAACGGGCATCCTCTACAGCCCCGTCCACGGAATCCACTCCCTTCGTAGCGGACGACCGCCCCGCGAGGGCCATGATTTCCGAAGCATTGCCGCGCACGACGGCAAGCGGGATTTCACCGGCAAGACGTCTGGCGGTTTCAGTCCTGAAACGGGTTGCCCCCGCTCCAACGGGATCGAGGACCACGGGAATGGACTTCTTCACTGCCATCCGCGCCGCCATGAACATGGAATCGACCCACTGGGAGGAGAGCGTCCCGATGTTTATGACCAGCGCGCTGCTGATCCCTGCCATTTCTTCCACTTCTTCCGCAGCGTGCGCCATGACGGGAGACGCCCCCAGGGCGAGCAAGATGTTGGCAGTAAAGTTCATCACGACGTAGTTGGTAATATTGTGGATCAGAGGGCGTCGTCGCCGGATTTCCTTGAGATCGGTCGCTATCCTGTCTATCATGGAGATTCCTCGGTCATTCGTCAGAGTTCAACAGCGCGTGCGCTGCAATCCGATGCGCTCCGCAGGAGCTTTCCCCTGTTGGATATGCGTACAATTATCATCATTCTCATCATATTGCCAGTTCATGAACGAACGCAACGATGCCATGGCGAAAATGGAGCGATCGCAACGCCGCGCCCGGTGGGAATATAGGGGCGGCGAAGCCTACGGGAAAAGGCTTCCCGGGCGTATGGCCGCGTTCATATGGCTTGGCGATTTCGCAAAGGTCTGGTAGTTTGAGCCGTTACATCGCGATGGGCAACGAGCGGCGTTCCCCGTGAACGACCGGCTCGCGGAAGGATGTTTGTGCTGGCCGCGTGCGGCATGGATCGGTCGGGACCGGCGCTGAAAAGGGGTAGGACATGGCGGAAATCAAGAGCACTCTGGATCTTGTCATGGAAAGGACGCGGCATCTCACTCTTTCCGAGGAAGAAAAGCAACTGCAGGCACTGACGGAATTCAAGAGGAACCTCGCGGGTCTCATTCTCAAGTTCCAGGATTCGGCGATTTCCCTGGATCGACTCAAACAGGAGACGAATTTACTCCGAGATAGCTCGGGAATCAGAGACGACAGCATCCTTGTTGCCGAGGTAGCGGGCAGGTTGGATCTTGAGAAAGAAAACGAGAAGACGCTGGTGCTGTTGCGGGAACTCTGCAGCGTGGACGCTTCGGGAATCGCTTCGGTCCTGAGTGATTGCAGAGACGCTCTCCGCCTGGAAAGAGAGGCTCTGGTCCGGAGGAAGAGCGAAGAGTTGGACGAGTTGCGAGGAATCAGAGGTTCCGCAGTGGTCCCCAATCCGGATGCCGCCGAGGAATGGCGCGAGCGGCAGGCCAACATCCTCGGTCAGTTTAGAGCCACGCTCAAGACCGCAGTGGAGTCCCTGTAAGGTTCCATCTACCCCGAGCCGTCACCAGGAGCCGAAAGACCGTTCCGGAGCGCGCCGTGCAAAGGCCCCCCGGTTTCAACGCGGCGCAGCAGGAAATCCTGTCGCACCGCCGGTTTATGCATCCGCAACTCCGGGAAGAACCGGTTTGATGTCAATGAGGGGCGTACCGTCGAGGACCTCCAGCGGATGCACGCGAATCCTCCCCTTTCCTTCAATCTCATCGACCACGACGCGGTGCAGTCCGATCGGATTCGGACGGTCCGGGGAGCGCGTTGCAAAAACTCCCCGAAGAGGGTTGTCGGGATTGCCCTGCGGATGGACCTTCAGAACCTCGCGCTGCGATTCATGGAACCAGGTGAGCAGGATCACTTCGCAACCGGGAACGATGCCGTCCAGTCCCTCGACGAAAGCCGGATCGATTTCCAGGGTTGCATCGGGCGCCCCCCAACCCTGATGCGGGCAGTCTTCACGCCGTTTCAGGGTCGAGCGGACGATTCCGATGGGTCGAAGCTGGTACGAGCCGAGACGGGTGATGTCCGACATGACGGCAAATCCTTTCCTGGGCTGAGAGTACCGGGGGAAAGCTTCGTTGTAATAGCAGAACCGCATCGCCCGGTTCGTGAACTTCAACGCCCGCCATGCGGTTGCGCGGTCGTGGCGCGACGCGACGTCAACCATAACACGAGGAGCACCATCCGATCCACTTTTCTGATCTGAGAAGAAGCCTCAAGAGTTGCCCGAGCCATCACTCCCGTCGACGTGGCAGCCCGGAGAAACTTCAAGGAGGCCGGATTCCCGCCTGAAACGATCTTGCCTTCGGATGCATCAAGGGGGAGAATGGCGTCTGAAACGATCTTCAAATGCTTTTCTCCCGATCTCTCGTCACATTTCCTTGAGAAAGAAAGGCTCCTTACATGCGATCCCTGGTGCTGGAAGCTTTGCGCCGTCTCACGCTCGCCGAATCACCCCGCCGCGCCCCGAATCCGGGTGACGCGGTCCTGAAGGTCACTCACTGCTCCGTATGCCGCACCGACGCCAAAGCGTGGCTGATGGGCCACAGGGACCTGTCGCTTCCGAGAGTGCTCGGCCACGAAATCGCCGGCGTCAGGGAAGGTTCCGGAGACCGCTTCGTCGCATGGCCCGGCAAGGCGTGCGGCACTTGCCCGGACTGTTGCGATGGACACGAGAACAGGTGCCCCCGCATGAGCATCCTCGGGTTTCACAGAGACGGAGGATTCGCGGAATACGTGTCCGTTCCGGAATCCGCTCTGATCCCCATCCCCCCTTCTCTGCCCGGACATCTTGCATGCCTTGCCGAACCGCTGGCCTGTACCCTCAATGCCCTGGAGGCCGCAGGGATGTCTTCCGGGAAATCCGTCCTCGTTTTCGGCGCTGGAGCCGTCGGCCTCATGATGGCGATGGCCGCCCGAGCGATGGGAGCCGTTGCATTCCTGTCAGAACGAGATTCGGAGAAGTACGCCAGAAGCGCTGAATTCCGGAGCGCCGTCGGGGTCCGAACTCATTCCGGTTCGAGCGCACCCAAATTGGACATCTCCGTCAACGCAGCTCCCTCGCTCGATGCGTTCTCCGAAGGACTGAACGCCCTCAAGCCCGGAGGCTGCTTCTGTCATTTCAGCGCCTTCGTCGACGATTCACCCGTCCCGCTCGCATGTGTGAACGATATCCACTACCGCGAATTGCGGGTTGCGGGAGCGTATGGATGCACCCGGAGGCAGATGGGCGACGCGCTCCGGTTGCTCGACAAGCACAGGGACCAGGCGGAACTTCTGATAGAAGAGACGATCGCCCTGGAACGCGTCCCGGACGTGATGTCCGCCATCCTCGCGGGGCAAACCTTGAAGTTCGTCGTGGATTTTCAAGCCTGAAGCCAGACCCTCCGTTCAATCGGAAAACAACCCCTCACAAGCTGAAAGGGAACGAAAATGACGTCGGAAAACCAGTTGCGTGAATTCGGGAGATTGATCTGTGATATCGCCTCCGGCAAGTTCATGTCTCGGGAAGCATCGTGCGCCGCCTACCGACAGGTAATACTGAACGAACAGGCGGAGCTTCAGCAGGGCGCTTTCCTCATGGCTCACATCACCCGCGGCCCGTCCACCGAAGAACTTTCCGGCGCATGGGATGCCCTCGACCGCTACGACACGGCAAAGATCCACACTCGTTTGTCTGGACCCATCTGCGATATCGTCGGGACCGGCTCGGACCCTCTCAAGACCGTAAACTGTTCCACACCCGCGGCGCTCATCGCCTCCGCATGCGGTCTTCCCATCGCCAAAAAAGGCGCGCGGCTCGTGACCGGCGTATCGGGAGCATCCGATATCTTTGAAATCTTCGGCATCGATCTGAACGCGCCTCTTTCTCGTGCGGAAGAATGCCTCGACGCTCACGGCATCTGCTACCTTCCGGGAGAAGCCTTCCTGAAGTCCGGATGGGCACGGCTCATCCAGTCCATGCGCTTCACGTCGGCATTCAATATCATCGGTCCGCTCACCTTCCCCTGCGAAAAGACCAGCCGTATCGTCATCGGGGCCTACGCTCCCCACGTCTGCGACCAGTTGATAGCAGTCCTGAAAGAAATCGGCATGCAGGCCGCTCTCGCCCCGTACGGGATGGTGAACGGCATGGACGCGGCTCTCGGAATGGATGAGTTTTCCCTCGGGGGACCGACCCGCGTGGTGGAGCTTAGAAACCCGACCGTCAGGACCTACGAGGTGACCCCGGAGGATTTCGGGCTGAAAACCATGCCTTTCACGGTCTTTTCCAGCGGGAACACCGCGCGGGACAACGCCTCGGCCATCCTCGACGTACTGGAGGGCCGGTACGATACTCCCCTCGCCGATTTCTTCTGCATGAACGCCGCCGCGGCCCTTTATGTCTCCGATGCGGCCAGGGACTACCGTCACGGGGTCGAAATCGCCAGAGAAGCCCTGGCGGGCGGAAAGGCACGCGAGAAACTAGAAAGGCTGAGGGAATTCCAGGGAAAGAAACAGCCCTGACCCGCCGTGTTCTCACAGGTGACGCATCATTCAACGAGCCGTGGACGTCTTGGGCTTCGCACACGGACAACAAGTTGTCCGCCCCTCCAGGCACACTCAAAGGGAATGGCTTCCGAAGCAATCATCCCGTAAAGAGATGCGACCCGTCCGATGGCGGACCCCGCCATCGGCGCTGCTCGGATGAGTGTGGGCGCGTGGAAACAAGGGAGAATCTACGGCAATCGGTTTGATAGTCGGGAAGAAGGGCCGGAAAGGGATTCATCGAAATCGAGGGGGCGCTCATTTTCCACCACGTGCCTGACGATTTCCAGGAACCGGCGGAGCGACGGCGATGCATCGTCCGGGCGCCATATAACGGCCAGGTCGCTCGTGGGCACTGGCGGCCTGAGGGGCCGGTACACAACGCCCGTTCGCTGGAGATTCTGCAAGGATGCCGGGACAATGGAAACACCCATGCCTCCGGCGACCAGGCTTACGATTGTTTGAGTGCTCCGGGCCTCCTGAACGACCTTCGGAGAAAACCCCGCCCGAGCGCAAATGCCGATGAACTGATCGTAGAACCCCGGTCCAACATGGCGGGGGATCTGCAGGAAAGGCTCCCCGGCCAGCGCCTCCATGGCGATCTTTCTCTTTCCAGCCAGGCGATGCGCCCGTGGAAGGACGACCACCAACGGCTCTCGCCAGATCACTTGTATGACAAGGGATTCGGCAGCGGCCACCGGAGGGCGAATCAATCCGACGTCGAGCCGATCGGCCTTCATTGCTTCGACCTGCTCCTCGCTGGTCAATTCCCGCAGGGCCAACAAGACATCCGGATGGCGAACCCGCATCAGACGAAAGATGGATTGCGCTTTGCCATAGACCACGGAGCTGACAAATCCCACCTCCAACTGGCCGACCTCGCCGCGAGCGGCGCGTTGCGCAGCCCGTACCGCCTTGTCAGCCTGCGCCAGGACTTTTCGGCTTTCCTCGAGAAATGCCGCCCCGGCAGCAGTGAGTTCCACATGACGTTTGGTCCGCGAAAGCAAAGGAGCGCCGATCTCTTCTTCCAATGCTTTGATCTGCTGGCTCAACGGCGGCTGAGCGATGCCGATCCGCTCGGCGGCGCGCCCGAAGTGCAGCTCTTCGGCAAGCGTAACGAAGTATCTCAAGTGTCTGAGTTCCATCGCGCGTTCCTCGACCTTTTCATATTCAAAACGTATTAATACTACAATTATAATATATTGGACATCTTTATATGCCGGAGTTAGCGTTTCTCGACCGTTCACCATATGGTTCGCTTCCATGGAACCGCAATACCTTTTCGAGGCCGCGACGCGCGCCTGGACGCATTCAATCGAACCGACCTCGATAGTCGAGAGAGGAGATACCATACGCTCAGAACGTGCATACTGAGAAGCGCAGCATTTCAACAAAAGCCCACTGGGGCGAGCACTCTGGCGCAAGCCGGCGCAGGCAAACGGGCTGGCGTCTTGACGGCCTTGTTCATGGCGGGCTTCAGCACGTTTCTCAACCTCTATGCCACCCAGCCCGTGTTGCCCCGCTTTCGGGAAGTTTTCGGGGCATCCGAGGTACTGGTTAGTCTCACCGTAACCGCTCCGGTGCTGGCAGTGGCGTTGACGGCGCCGCTGGTGGGCCTTTTGGCCGACACACTGGGACGAAAGAGGGTGATCGTCGCCGCCTTGCTGGGGCTTGCCGTTCCCACGGCCCTGGCATCGACCGCCTCCACTTTGGGGCAACTCATTTTCTGGCGTTTCTTGCAGGGGGTCTTCATTCCCGGCATCATCGCCGTGACCATGGCTTACATCAGTGAGGAGTCGCCCTTCCAGTCGGTCGGTTCAACCATGGCGACCTATGTCACCGGCACGGTTGTCGGAGGCTTTTCCGGGCGCTTCATCGTCGGAATCTGCGCAACCCACTGGGGGTGGCGCATGGCATTTCTCGTTCTCGGCGCGTCCACTCTCGCCGGAGCCCTGGCCACCTGGCGGTTTCTACCCCGTTCCACAAAATTCGTCCGTCAGAGCAATGCAGCCGCATCCCTGAAGTCATTGAACGCTCACCTTCGGAATCCTCAACTCCTGGCCACTTATGCCGTGGGGTTCAACGTCTTGTTCTGCCTGGTGGGGACGTTCACCTATGTGAACTTCTACCTCGCGGACGAACCATTCCGGCTCGGAACGACCGCTCTGGGGGCCATCTTTGCGGTGTACCTGATCGGCGCGGCGGTCACTCCGGTTGCAGGACACATCCTGGACCACGTGGGTTTTCGCCGCGGGATGGTCGGAGCCTCCGCACTGGCCGCAATCGGCATTCTCCTGACCTTGATTCGCTCAGTGCCCGCCGTCGTAGCCGGGCTGACGCTCTGCGCCTCCGGCGCGTTCGTCTGCCAGTCCGCAGCGTCCAGCCAGGTGGGCAAAGCCGCGGGCGAGGCTCGATCTTCCGCCGCAGGTCTCTACGTAGCTCTCTACTACCTGGGAGGCTGCGCGGGTTCCATTCTTCCGGGTTTTCTATGGAAACAAACCGGGTGGCTCGGCTGCGTGACGCTCACCGTCGGCATGCAGATCATCGTCGCTCTTGTTGCCCACAGGCTCTGGAAAGACTGAAGGGCTGACTTGCCAGGAGCCGAAAGCAGAAGACGCGTCACTTTCTCGTGAGTTCGACGATCGTGACCTCGGGAGGAGAGAGGAGCCTCATGGGCGGGCCCCAGGTTCCGGTCCCGCGGCTCGTGTAGAGCCACGAGCCCTTTTCGAGTCCATAGAGCCCGTCTTGCATGGGATGTACCCTGGCCGTGAAAAAGTTGAAGGGAAAGATCTGGCCCCGATGACTGTGCCCCGACAACTGAAGGTCGAAAAGCCCCTTGCTCGTTTCCTGGACCTGGGGACGGTGCTTGAGGAGAAGCGTGAACCGTCCGTTCTTGAGAGGCGTCAGCAGGGCGGCTTCACTTGCGGAGGATTCCACCGCAGGATCGTCCACCCCTGCCACATTGAGAACGCCGGGGATCTCGACAGCCTCCCCGTGCAATAGCTTGAAGCCGAAAGCATGTATGATCTCGATGGATTTTTGAAGTCCCGCATACACTTCGTGGTTCCCCGTCACGGCGAACTTCCCATACGCGGGATGTATATCGCTGAGAAGGGGCGTCAGCCCATTCAGGGAGTCTATGTCGCCATCAACCAGATCCCCCGTGCTCACCAGGATGTCGGGATTTTCCGAGCGCACCTTTTCGACGATGCTCGTCAAGCGGGCGCCACGCACGATGAGTCCCAGGTGAACGTCCGATATCTGGGCGATCTTCAGACGGTCCATGCCGACGGGAAGTTTTTCCGTCTTCACCTGCACCCGTTCGACCCTTATATTTTGCGCATCTATGTATGCGTAGACGCAGATGGCGAGGACCAGGCAGAGCATTGCAACCGTCGGCGTTTTGCCGGAAAGCGACGGGATCTCGATTTTCGCGACCACTCCCAGCAACCGCGTGACGCCGTCGATGGCGAACGTCAGGAGGGAAACCCAGAAGGCAATAAAGGTGAACCCCAGCCAGGAATAGCCGGTGAAGGCAAGAATCTGGGCTGGAAGCACGAAACCCGCCCTTTCGAGCAGCCGCGTCCCGATGGGAGCGAGAACCATCACGACCAGGAAAAGGAAAAGGATGGCCTGAGCGAGCCTCGCTTCCGGCAACAAAACTCGAACCCGCACCAGAACCACCGCGTGCATGCAAACGTAGACAGAAAGGAAAAAAGCCAGAAAACCGATCATTCGATGGCGCTCCATATTCCCGGCTCAATCCGCCGGAGCCGACGTTCGCCTGCCCCCTTCACGCGCATCCCCCCGCCGCTCTACCGGGAAGACCGTCGAATCACCGGGAAAGAAACCCCGAGGACCCCGCGAACACCGGAAAAGGCAGGAACTACAGCCCTCCACAACATGCCATCCCGGAGAAGGCGAACCCTGACAGCGGTTCATCTCTTTTAGATGAGTTCAGCCCGTGATGCAAGCTCCTCGTCCTTTTCCCGCGCGTGCATTTCTCCCGCGGCACGCATCATTTTCGCTTCTTGCGGCAGCGATTTTCCAATATATTGCACTGAAAGGAAAATAATTGCTGTCGACAGCCGGAGCAGAACTGAACGTACATCGCGCCGGCATCTGCCCCAGGGAGGATGAAATGGTGAGTGCTGAAAAAATTGCCGCAATACGGGGATACCTGACAGGCGAGTTCCCGGGCTACACGGTCGAGGATTGGTACGAAGCCGGGCGCGAAGCCTGGAGCTTCCGCATTGTCAAAGGTCCGTCCAATCACCTGGCAACCGTTTCCAGGGAATTCATGGAGGATCGGAATGCAGCGGATATCGGCCCGACTCTGACGACGTTCCTTCTGGCCGAACACCTGCGGGATCTGGGAACGACCCGCGTAATCGTCGGGAACGAAGGTCTCAGCCTCGAAGGGTGATTCGGAAAGCACCGGAGATCAGCGCCTCGCCATGTCTTCCCGGACCATCTCCTGCAAGCGGGCAGATTCGGCAATTACTCGACCCAGTTCTTCGGTATCCACCGATTCGAGCCTCTGGAGCACCCCTTCCCACCTCGCCCGGATTCCTCCGGGTTCCGGCGCGCGGTCGTCGAAAAGCGAATGGAGGCGGGCGGAACGATCGCGGACCAACTGTCTCAGCCGATTGATCTCGTAGATCAGGGCTTCCTGGAAAGCGCCCACCGCATCCTTCAGGCGCCTGCCCTGGACCCTTTTCTCCCTCGCCTTCCTCAGATGTTCCGCGAGGTGCTCAAGGCAATGCGGAAGCATCTTCGCCATGGGAGTGCTCCAGTCGGTGAACGAACCGGTCGTTTCCACCATGATGAGCCGTTCGGGAAGGCCATGCGGCCCAAGTTGCAGCACTTCGTCTCCGTCATCGTAGAAAACGTGCCCCGACCTGGGTGAAGCACGCCCGAGGGACAATCCCACCGCCGCAGCTTCCCCCAGGAATCGCGCCAGTCTGATAATGAAGTCCGGTTCCGCGTACCTTGCCGGAGGGATCTTGTCCGTGGCGAGCCCCGGAAAATATTGCCTGTCGAAAAAGAAAACCGGTATGGGACCAAGGCCCGGAGCATCCTCGACGAACCGGATCTCGTTAAAGGAAGGAATCGGTATTCCCAACTCACTCGACGCCCTCAGCCGGTCGTACACGTACTGCCTGTACTGGACGGTTTCCAGTATCGCCTGGTTCTGAGGCACGCCGCGCGCGACGCGGTGCATGACGTCCCATTTGACCATGCGGAGGTGCCGAATATCCTCGCTTCCATCCGATCGTCCCAGGACTGCGAGATAGATCTCCCTGTTCTCGTCGGCCCGCTCCCTGTTCGTCTGCGACGATTCGATCAATCCCACATTTATGGACGTTATCCCGGGCCATGTCTGCCAGAAATGAGAGATCAGATTCCGCACCCGGGGCTCCACGTTGGAATCGAAATGGACCTCGCCCCCCGAAATGCAGGCTCCCGGCAGCCACTTGACGTTGAGATGGAATTCGGGACTGAGGCCGAGAGCCCACTCCTCCATGATCTGTTCATCGATATCGAAGAGACGGCAGAACATGGACGTCCGCCATGCGACAGCACTGTCACCATCCACGATCAACTCGAGGCCGGCTTCCGCGGCAAAGGCGGAGGCGAAATCATCGAACAGCCCTTCTGCCTCCTCCAGATCACGGCGATTCGCCGCTTTCTCCAAGACGCGTATGAGGTCCTTCAACCGATCGGGGGAAAGGCTTCTTCCAACGGGCAGGAAGAAACTCAGTTCGCGAGCACCCTGGTTGTTGATCATCCGGGTCAACTGATGTATCTCCTTCAACCTCGCCAGCGCCTCCTCCTTCTCTTCCCGTATCAAAGGCCGGATGCGCGTGAATTCTTCATAGGTAAGGAAACGCCCCCCCCTCGGCGCGTTGTAATAGTAGGTCGCCCCGGTGCTCACTCGAACCCGGCTTCCCCGAATGTACTGAACGATCTCCTCCACCGAACGGGGAGGCGGAGAAATCCGCCAGCTCTCCCCCTGCCTGCGCAGTTTTTCTCTCACCTCTTCCAGGTGAACGCCCGTAAACTGAATGGATTCCTTGGAGAGAACCCTTTGAAGCAACTCGTCCGCATGGAAGATCCGGTCCATATTTTCCAGGTCCGAGCGGATGAGCACCGTCGCATCCCTTATGAGCAAGGCCACGGCATCTCCGTACACCTTGTCTTCGAATCCCGGCACCACAGCGCTCTTTTCCAGTTTGGCCTCGAGGAATTCCGCTGCGATGGCCGCATGCATGGCATGAATTCCCTGAACGGTGACTACAATGCCGAATTCCGGAAAAACGGACGCGATGGGGGTGAGCGGCATTCCGTTGGCGTCTCTTGAAAAAAGGTCGGGTCCGAGGATCGTCACACCGTTTATCACCTTTGGGCAGCACGCTCCCGCGGTGAATATCAAATCCGCATTTCGTTGCGTCATTCACATCTCCAAAAGAATACAGTATGGTAGAATCCCTCTCGGGCCAAAGCCAACCGATCGAAAATCGGAGCGCCGACATTCGCCTCCCACCACAGAGCCTTCCCGGCGTCAACGCCCCGGGCCGTACCCGAACTCGGCCAGAGCCCGCCGGTCCTTACGCCAATCCTTCTGGACTCGGACGAACAGCCCGAGGTACACATGACGCCCGAGAAGCTTCTCGATGTCCTGGCGCGCCTGCTTGCCGATCTCCTTGAGCATTTGACCTTTCTTCCCGATGAGGATCGCTTTCTGGGAATCGCGTTCCACATGGATCGCCGCTTCGATATCGATCCGGAGGCCCCCGGCATTCTCGGCAAACTTCTCGACGGTCACCGCCACCGCATAGGGCACTTCCTGACGCAACAGGTGGAAGATTTTCTCACGGATCATTTCCGCCACCAGAAACCGTTCGGGCTGATCCGTCAGGTAATCTTCCGGATAGTAGAGCGGCCCTTCGGGAAGCACTGCCAGGATCTCCCCGAGGAGGCTTTCCACTCCTTCCCCCGTGGCGGCGGATATGGGGACGACTGCCAGGAATTTCCTGAGCTTGTTGTACCGTTCGATAACGGGAAGAAGATCGTTCTTGAAGCGAAGAAGATCTATCTTGTTGATGACGAGGACGACCGGAGTTTCAATTTTCCCGAGGTTCTCGAGAATGAAGGCGTTCATGTTCCTGTCCGTTTCCGGAACCTCTATGAGAAAACAGATCGCATCCGCTTCGTTCAAGGTGATGAGCGCTGTTTCCACGAGGGACTTGTTGAAGTCGTCGCGTGCTCTGTGGATGCCCGGAGTGTCCACAAAGATGATCTGACAGTCCGGTTCCGTGAGGATGCCGAGGATTCGGTTTCTAGTGGTTTGCGGCTTGGGACCGGTTATGCTGATCTTCTCCTCAAGGAAACGATTCAAAAGGGTCGATTTCCCGACGTTCGGGGCTCCGATGAGGGCGACGTAACCGGATTTAAAAGCGGCCGAAGATCTGCCGTCAGCCATGTCCCAAAAACCTCTCTTTCCTTTTCCGGGGAACCTTTCGATGAAAGAAAGACCGCGCTTCGAGCGGCTCACCCGGTCAACGCGCCGTGGCGCGAACGGCTTCACTGGATGCCGAGACCCCTCACCCGCGGCCTATCGATAACGTGAAAGCAGGCGATGGAGTGCCCGGAGGCCCTCAATTATATGCCGATTCACTCCCTGATGGCACACATTTGTGCAACGATTTGATCTTGCATCCCGCACCGGCCGTTCAGAGGACACGATCGGGAGACTGCAGCCGATTCCGGGAGCGCCTGCGTCTGCGGCAAGCGCCTCCCCCATCGTGGCGATTCGCACTCGCGACGGAGCACTCGAAATGCCCCTTCTTCCAGTCCGGGCGGCCAATCACCCGCACCTCTTCGAAACCCATCTTCTCTTGCCAGTGCAGCACGTTTTCCCGGCAATGGCCGACGACCTCGCTGACGGATGCCCCAGTGACGTGAATCGTAAGGATTCCTCCATCTTGCGTCTCTGCCGATGCCTTCAGGCTTTCGACCACACGCCGGCGCCACCAGCCCCCTCTCACCATGTGCCCGAAAGCAGGATGGTAGGGACCCGCGAGAACGGTTCCCGGTCTATCGAGCTCCGACTCGGCGTGCAATCCCATCCGAGCCACAGGGATCCCCGCACGGTGGAGAACATCCATGGCCGGAACGCACCATTCGACCGCCTCCTCCAGACTGAGGGGCCGATAGTCCCCGCGCCGAAACCATTCCGCCAGCAGGGTGCCTTCCAACACCAGGGTCGGATAGAGCCGGACGAAAGTCGGCCGGAGGCGGATCGTCTTCACGACCGATTCGAGAAACAATCCTGCGGTATCCCCCGGCAGGCCCGCCATCAGCTGAAGGCCCAGGTCCCAGCCGTTTTTCGTCACCATGGCGGCAGACCTTTCAACCGTCGCCTCCGAATACCCCCTGCGGGCATTCCTCAACACGTCGTCGGAAAGACTCTGTACGCCCAGTTCGACGGTACGAATCGGGTAACCCGCCAGCAGGGAACAGATCTCCTCCGAAAGGCCGTCGGGCCGGGTGGAAAACCTGATGCCCGTAGAGCGTCCCCGCAGAACCCACGGAACCGCCACATCCAGAATTCTCCGAATGGTCACAACATCAAGCGCCGTGAAGGTGCCTCCGTAAAATGCTATTTCACCGGGCGGCCCGGTGCCGCGCGCGGTTTCAAAATACTTCTCCAGCAGGTCCCGGATTCGCACCGGCAACTCCTCCCCGCCGTCAGCCGAGGACGGCATTCCGGTTACGGCGTACTGATTGCAATAGATGCATTGGTACGGGCATCCCGCGTGGGGGAGGAAAACCGGATAGATGGCGCTGTCCTTCATCATGTCTCCATCACGGCCCGCTAACTTTCCTGAAGGCATTCGAGAGCCTTTTGCGCGGCTTCCTGCTGCGCCTCTTTTTTTGTCCTGCCGGACCCGCTGGCGAGAATTCGTTCTCCAAGGGACACGGACATGTGAAACATCTTCTCGTGGTCCGGACCTTCTTCCGCTTCCAGCCGATAGGAGGGGGTCAATTTGAACCGGCCCTGCGTGAGTTCCTGAAGCTGGGTCTTGTAGTCCCTGTCGAGAGTCCTGACGGGATGTTCATGTTCTCCGACATCGATGTAATCATGAAAAAGGCGTTCGATCATCCCCGCGGCCGCATCCAGGCCACCGTCGAGAAAAACGGCGCCGAGCAGCGCTTCCAGGCTATCGGCGAGAAGCGAAGGTTTGTGCCTTCCCCCCGTCAGTTCCTCCCCTTTGCCAAGGAGCAACTGGCCTCCCAGATCCAGATCCCGGGCCAGCTTCGCCAGCTCACGTTCGTTGACGATCGAGGACCGCATGCGGGAAAGATCCCCCTCGTTGCATTGGGGGAAGCGCTCCAGCAGAAGATAGCTGATGGCGAGGTTCAGAACGGCATCCCCGAGAAACTCCAGAGTCTCGTTGTCTTCCCGATTCAGTTGAGGATTTTCATGGGCGAAGGAACGATGCACCAGTCCCCGATGCAGGAGTTCAGGCCTCTGAAAACGATATTGGAGAACGCGTTGAAGCTTCTCAAGGCCGCTTGCGTCATTCATTCTTTTTTGATATCCTGATCACTTGGGTTGGTAGAAGCAATGCGGATTCCGCCCGATATGATTGTTTCGCGATCTTCCGTTCATGTCAAGTGCGAAGGGATGGCGACGGGAAGCGTGCGCATATCGTTCTGTGTGTTTGCTTCGGGATGCCTGGAGGCCGGTCCGTGTTCCCGTTTGCTTGAAGGGTTCCCCACGCGCCCTTGCAAAGACCGGCCGTTGGAGTGATTGCATCGAGATGGACCCGTGATTTCGGAATCCTTTTCATCAAGGTGTGGAGCAGGCTTCTCATCCGGGTCATCTCCCTGAAGGAAGACCATGCTGACTTGGATCAATTCATATGATCCCCTGCCGGGAGAATTTCTCTTCCTCGACCGCGACGGCGTGATCAACGCGGACTCACCCGACTACATCAAGAGCTGGAAAGAATACCACTTCTACCCCGACGCACTGAAGGCTCTGGCCTGGCTCAAAAGCCGCCGCATCAACGCGATCGTCATAAGCAATCAATCGGCCTTGAACCGCGGTTACATTCAGCACGAGGATTTCTGGGACATGCATACCCGTATGGTTGCGGCCATAGAGGAAAGAGGAGGCGCCATTCTGGCGGCCTTTTACTGCCCTCATCGTCCCGACGAAGGCTGCAGTTGCCGGAAACCATCTCCGGGGATGATCCTCGCCGCCCGCGAAATCTTCCGCGTTCCGTCCCAAGGTTGTTTTTTTATCGGAGACAGGGCTTCAGACATGGAGACTGCGGAGAGAGGAGGGTGTCGCGGCGTTCTCCTCGACCGCTCGCCACTGAAGACGGAGACAATGGACGCCCCGGCTCCCACGTTGGATAAACGCACACTGCGTCGGTCGACGCTAATGGAGGCGGTGGAAGCGATTTACTCATCCTCTCCACCCGGCCTCCGTCACACTCAGTAACTGTAAGGCGCTGGTTTTGTTTTTCACCAGACTGCTCGCGCCAGCAATGTTGCCGTTTTGCTTCGAAAAATCTTAACAAAGAAAAGGAGCTCCTATGTCCTCATTCTCCGCCCCTTACTACCAGCCGAAATATCCCGTAGAAAAACAAGGCATTCGGAACTACACGATGGTTTACTATAACGCTCCCGCACCTCAACTGGTCGAGCAGGCCATCCGAAGGCAGGAAGGTCTCCTGGCTCACCAGGGTCCGCTCGTGGTGCGAACCGGCCACTTTACCGGCAGGACCCCGAACGACAAGTTTCTCGTGAGGGAACAGCCCATCTCGGACAAGATATGGTGGGGCGAGGTGAACAAGCCCTTCGACCCGGTCGACTTCGATCGCCTGCATCAGCACATGTTGGCCTACCTCCAGGGAAAGGAGATTTACGTCCAGGATTGCCACGTGGGGGCGGACCCGGCGTACCAATTGCCCGTCCGCATCATTACGGAGAGGGCATGGCAGAGCCTCTTCGCACGGAACATGTTCCTTCGAATCCTCGATCCGGAAGTATTGGCCGATTTCGAACCCCAGTTCACGGTGATCGACGCTCCCCAATTCCACGCCAATCCCGAAAGGAGCCACACTCGTTCCGAAGCCTTCATCCTTCTCAATTTCGCCAAGAAACTGGTGCTCATCGGAGGAACGGGGTACGGTGGGGAAATCAAGAAATCCATCTTTACAGTGATGAACTATTGCCTGCCCCAGAAAGGCGTTCTTCCCATGCACTGTTCCGCGAATCTGGGAAAGGACGGATCGTCCGCAATCTTTTTTGGACTCTCCGGAACCGGCAAGACAACCCTTTCCGCGGACCCAACCCGTCAGCTCGTGGGAGACGATGAACACGGGTGGAGCGACAATGGCGTTTTCAACTTCGAGGGCGGCTGCTACGCCAAGGTGATCCGTCTTTCCGCAAAAGCGGAACCCCAAATCTTCAGGTGCACCCGGAGGTTCGGAACAGTTCTCGAAAACGTGACCGTCGACGTCAACACGAGAAGGCTGGACCTCGATGACGACAGCCTGACCGAAAACACCCGCGCAGCCTACCCCATCGATTACATCGACAACGCCTCGACGACGGGATTGGCGCCGCATCCCCAGAATATCATCATGTTGACGGCAGACGCCTTCGGGGTTCTCCCTCCCATTTCGCGGCTCACGAAGGCTCAGGCGATGTATCATTTCCTCTCCGGCTATACCGCCAAGGTGGCCGGGACGGAAACCGGCATCGTCGAACCCCAGGCAACGTTCAGCACCTGTTTCGGAGCGCCTTTCATGGCTCTGTTCCCCACCGTTTATGCAGCTCTTTTGGGAGAGAAAATCACGAAACACAACAGCACGTGCTGGCTCATCAACACCGGCTGGACCGGTGGAGGCTACGGCATCGGCTCCCGCATCTCCATCGATCACACTCGGAAGCTTGTAGCAGCGGCATTGAACGGAGACTTCAAGGATATCGAATTCGAGACGGAACCTTTTTTCGGCCTCGAGATTCCCAAAGCCTGTCCCGGAGTCCCCACGGAAGCATTGAAACCCATCAACACGTGGGCGGACAAGGAAGCCTACAAACGGGAGGCGGAGAGCCTTCGCAACAGATTCCGTGAGAATTTCAGGCATTTTGAAACGAAAGCCTGTCCCGAGTTGAAAAACGTCATGTAGGTTTTGGAGGATGGACGATGTTCTTTCCGCCGTTCCTCTTTTTCTTTGTTTTCGTTTTTCTCTTCATCCTGTTCACGGCGTTCGCCCTGGTCCAGTTCGGCATATTCTCCTGGGCGTTCGCAAGGCTCGGGATTCCGCCCGAACAGCTCTTTTCTCTGCTTTTCCTCTGCATTGTGGGCAGCATGATCAATGTCCCGTTGAGGAGAATCCGGCTGGAGGATGAACCGGAGGACTGGGCGGTCATTTCCTTTTTTGGAATGCGGTTCCGCCCGCCTCCCTGGCGTCGTCCCCGCGAAATGGTACTCGCTGTGAACGTCGGAGGCGCCATCATCCCGACGTGTCTGTCCCTCTTTCTTTTCTTCCATGCAGAGAACCCCATCCGGATGCTTCTGGCTTTGGCCGCGGCGACCTACGTCATTTTCCGCATCGCAAGGCCGGTGCCGGGCGTGGGCATCGCCACGCCCATGTTCATTCCCCCGGTCGTAGCGGCCCTGGCGGCGCTCATCCTGAATCCTCACTGGGCGGCCCCCACGGCCTACTTCGCCGGTACTCTGGGCACGCTCATCGGAGCGGACGTTCTCCATCTCGACAAGCTGAAGGTGTTAAACGCCCCAGTAGCGTCCATCGGCGGCGCCGGGACCTTCGACGGCATTTTTCTCACGGGCATCCTGGCGGTACTGCTCGCCTGACGTTACATCCACGGGGACAGCAAGAACCGCACGCCTGCCCCCGATTGCACGCGTCCAGGGAAACGGATGGCAAGACCCATTGATCGAGGAATGAAGGAGGCGCACCATGCTCAGCAAAGTCTACCAGATCGATCTTCGGACCGCTCATGACAGGAGCCTTCTCAAGAAGATCGAAGGCCTGGCGGAAACGGCGGGTCTTGAGGAGGTAGTCAAAAAGCACGGACTCATCGCTATTAAGTTGCATTTCGGGGAGAGAGGCAACACTGCGTTCGTCCGGCCTCTCCTCGTCCGGCCCGTGGTGGACGCCATCAGAAAGGCGGGCGGGAAGCCTTTTCTGACGGATGCCAACACGCTTTACGTGGGTACGCGGGGCAACGCCGTGGACCATCTCAACACGGCCATTCTGAACGGATTCGATTATTCCGTGGCGGGCGCCCCCCTCGTCATCGCCGACGGGATCGACGGACGGGACGATGTGGCGGTGCCCGTCGGCCTCAAATGGTGCAGGGAAACCTATATCGCCTCCGCCATCGCGAGAGCCGACACCTTGATCTCCATCGCCCACTTCAAGCTGCATGAGGCTTCCGGGTTCGGAGGCGCCATCAAAAACGTCGGCATGGGGTGCGCCTCCAGGCGCGGGAAGATGGCCCAGCACTCCGAAGTGGCCCCGGAAGTCGTTTCAGAAAAATGCATCGGCTGTGGCCTTTGCCGGGACCAGTGCGCTCACGGCGCTATTTCTCTTATCGACCGACCCATGGAGGCGACTTGCCCGAACCAGCAGGCCGTGAAGATCGCGTGCATCGATCAGAGACTGTGCGTGGGCTGCGCGGGCTGCATCCACGCCTGTCGGCAGCAAGCGCTCGCCATCAACTGGGAAAAGGACCTCCCGAGATTCATGGAAAGGATGGTCGAATACACCGTTGGAACACTCAAGGGGAAGGAAAATCGATGCCTTTTCATCAATTTTCTCACGCAAATTTCCCCGGCCTGCGACTGCTACCCCTTTGCCGACGCACCCATCGTGCCGGACATAGGCATTCTCGCCTCGACCGATCCGGTCGCCATCGACAGGGCTTCCATGGATCTCGTGAATGCCGCCGTTCCCCTTGCTTCTTCCATCATCAAGGACGCTCCCACGGCCGAAACCGACAAGGTGAAGGCCGTCTACCCTCACATCGACTGGCGGCATCAATTGATATACGCCCGGGAAGTGGGCCTGGGGCAGGAATCCTACGAGTTGATCCATCTGTGAGGCATCCCATCTCCCCTGCAGCGGGATGCAGCCATGAGGAGAGCACGGGCAGATTCTTGTGCGGGGGAGAGGAGAGACTTCGTTTCACCGGCCCTGGCCCCCCTTGGCCGGGCAGTGAACGTCTCTCCGCGTGGAGTCGTGCTTTATGCCTGCCCCCTGGCCGTCTGAGTGCAGGCGCCATCCCAATCCGGTGGTGGTGGAGATTCCTTCTCACTGTTGCCTGGACATAAGGCCAGGCTCACAGGCGCTTCGAGATGGATACGCAGAAGGTCGTTCCTTTTTTGGTTCCGGGTTCCACCCACACCTTCCCCCCGTGTTGTTCGGCTATTTCTTTTACTATCGTGAGGCCGAGACCTGCGCCTTCCACTCCCCTGGACGTCTCGTGCCGCTGGAATATTCCAAAAATCCTCACGGGGTCCACCCCCTTGAGTCCCTTGCCGTTATCGGTCACCGAGAAGATGTGACAATCCGCCGTTTCTTCATACCCGATCTGGATCTTGCTCAGTCGTTCTCCTCCATATTTCAAGGCATTATCGATCAAGTTCCTGAAGACTCGAAGGATGGAGAGCCTATCCGCATCGATCTCCACCTCAGACTGAGGCTCGGACCAACCGATCCGCCGCAGGCTGAGTTGCGGGGAGAATTCTTCTTTGAGTATGCTGAGAATCTCTCCGATTTTTGTTTTTTCAATGACCGGACGGGCCTCTTTCGTCGCTATGTATAGATTGAGTTTTTCGACAAACGCCGCAATATGTTCGGATACTTTCAATATTTGATCGCAATAATTCGCGCCTTTCTCACCGAGGGCATCCCTGTACTGTCTGTGCAGACGTTTTGTCAGTCCATGAATTCCGATGGCCGGGCTCTTGAGATCGTGCGCAACCGAATAAGCGAACAATTTCAACGCCTCTTCAGCCCTCTTGCGGTCGTCCACCTCGATCGTGAGCAGTTCGTTTGCTCTGGCCAACTCTGCAGTGCGCTCCTTCACCAGATCTTCAAGATGTTCGCGGTGGTTGGCAAGTTCTTCTTCCGCCCGGTTGCGGTCGGCGACGTCCCTGATCACACCGCACACGACTCTGCGACCGGCCAGCACAAACGCGCTGGAGCATATTTCCACCGGAAACGCCGTTCCATCCTTTTTCCTGTGGCTCCGAAGCGGCACTTTGATGCGCTCCCCGGTGAGAGTCCTCATGAGGACAGTCTCTGGCACGGGTTCGGCAGTGATCCGGTCGTATTCCATCTCGAGGAATTCATCGCGCCCGTAACCATAGAGAAGCAACGAGCTTTCGTTCATGTCGGTGAACCGGCGGGTTTCCGCATCGAAGACAAGGATCGCATCCGGCACGGTCTCGAAGAGCTGCCGGTACTTTTCCTCGCTCTGTCTGAGGGCTTCTTCAGCTCGTTTGCGGGCCGAGATGTCCCGGATGGATTGTATGGCGCCCAGCGTGTTGCCATCTCTGCCATAGAGGGGAGCTGCCGTGGACCACAGGAACGCGCCTTTCCCCCCGAAAGCTTTCGGGACGAAGCTTTCGCTAAAGATTGTCTGTCCTTTCTTTTCGACGAAATCGTATTTCCCCTCGATATCGTCATCGCCGTCCATTACAAAATCGATGAGCAGAGACCTTCGCTTTCCGTAAAATGGTACGGAATAGACGCCGTCGCCTTTCCCGAGGATGGCATCCTTCTTGACGCCCGTCATCTTCTCGATGGCTTTGTTCCAGGCTATGACTCTTTTCTCGTTATCGACGACAAATGTGGCGTCCGGAAGGAACTCGATGATGTCTTCAAGCTCCTGATGGGCAGCGAGCAATGCCTGCTCCGCCCTGTTTCGTTCGCTGATTTCAGCCGTCAAGACCTCATTTGCCGATTTCAGTTCAGCAGTGCGTTCCGCTACCCTTCGCTCCAACTCATCGTGAGCCTCCCTGAGTGCCTCCTCCGCCCGCTTGCGCTCGTTCAGCTCCACGCTGAGCTCAATCGTCCTCCGATTTACCAAAGACTTCAGGGAGCGGTTCCACACAACCAGACCCGCTATCACCAAGCCTCCGGCGCCGAGGCCCGATAAAACAGCGATCCAGAACTCTCCGCTTCCCCAAAAGCTCTCACGTCCCAACCGAACCCATTTCTTGAAAATGGCGTCTCTCTCATCCCGACCGATTTGATCCAGACCCTTTTGCAGAATTGCAGCCAGTTCCGGCCAGTCCTTGCGCACGCCAAAGGCCAGGCGATATATGTACCCGGTGTTTCCCGCCAGCCGAAGATTCGCAATGCCCTCTTTTTCGATGTTGTAGGTGGCGGAGGCGAGATTCGCTACAAACGCGTCGACCATCCCGAAGGAAACCTTTCTCAACCCGGTATCAACCGTGGGAACCACATCGAGACTCAAATGGGGATAGTGAATCTTGATGTAATCGTGGTCGGCGTACCCGGAGACAATGGCAACCTTCATTCCCCTGAGACTTTCCAGGGTGAGCGAATCCGAGACGTTTTTCCTCGCGATTATCACGGAAGGGAACTCGACGAAAGGACTCGTGAACAGCATGTATTCGGAACGCTGCGGCGTGTTCGCCGCCGCTCCAAACATGTCTATCTGCCGGTTTCTTGCCGCCTCGATGATCCTATCCCAGCTCGACAGGCGCACGATTTTGAATTTGAAACCGAGGCGCCTCTCGATGAGAGCGACATAATCCGCCGCTATTCCTTTATAGTCCGCATGTTCGTCAAAATACTCGATGGGCGGATAATCGGGGTCGGGGGCAATGGTTATAACCGGGTGGGCGGCAAGCCACTCCCTCTCCTGCCCGGTCAGCAGACTCTTCTCCCCGGCATGCAAACCCCGTGCAACCACAAACAGTACGACTGAGAGCAACACGATTCCGGCGGTGCGAGGCCATACGGCAGATATGAATGCTCTCAAGGCCCTTTTCATGAGAATTTGCATAGCAGCCCCCCAAGCTGTCATCGGCATGTAATGGACAGTATCGTTATCATGAAATTGCGGCAAGGGGAAAAACGTGCTCGTACACAAACCGATTCCGAATCGCGTGGAAGGCGGCACGCCGCTACATCGAGAACAATGCCGTGCTTTCGTTGCAGCACGAAAGCCAGTTGCGTTGCCCCGATGTTTGACAAAACACCATAATGGTGTAAACCGTATCGATAGTTGAGAAGCGAAAACCGACCTACGACCTTGAAGCGTTTGAGGCTGTATTCAGCACAGCGAAAAGGCTGGCTGTTACGGGTACAGCCGTGCGAAGCGCTGCTGCTTTGGGATTTGGACGCGCTGAGATTGTCGCGACGATCCAGACCATGCAACGGGAGCACTTCTACAAGTCCATGACGGCCTATGCCGAACGAAGGGTTGCTTGAGCCGGAGGAAATCCGGCGCATACGCAAGAAGCTTCGTCTTACGCAGGAAGCAGCAGGGATCATGATCGGCGGTGGCCCCCGCGCCTTCCAAAAATATGAAAGCGGCGATCTGCTGCCGAGCCGAGCCATCAGCAACGCCCTTGTGCTGCTCGATCACGACCCCGGAGCATTGGCCGTGCTCAAAGCGCGGCAGGTCAAGCCCTTAACCCGGCAACACGATGAGTAACGCCCGTAACTTTGCGGGCTAACAGGGCAGAAAACACCGGACACAAATCTCGTGCTTTGAGCCATTTCTTCCTCTTGCGACAATCCGGAGGGACCTGATCCTCTTCGCCCAGGAAAGCTTCCGTATAGCCGGTTTCAGCATGCCTTCCCGCAGCCCGCTCCGCAAGCTTCTCACCACCACACTGAAGTCCCTCATGAGTCTGCCGTTGCAGGACAATCGGATGGAGATCTACGAGATCGGAGAATTGTCATTGGATTTTTAAACCAGAGCGGAATACGTGGTCAAAAGGGCACAGAATTTGCGAATCATTATCGGAGCAACAGGAGACGCCGAATGCGGCTCTCCTGCCGGCAAGCGTTCACCGGGCAGTGCTATGCGAATCCCGGTCTTCGCCATCGTCCGAACCGCACAATCCCCGGCAACGAATGGACGAACCATTCGGGAATGAAAACGAAAAAATAGGAGGACCACCATGAACGGAAATCCGTTGGCCTCGATAAGGATTTTTTTCCTGTCCAGCCTCTGCCTCACCCTTTCAGCATTGTCTGTCCTGGTCTGCGGGAGCGGTCAAGCCGCCGCCATCGACGTCCCCTTGACCGTGAAGGAGAATGCCGCGGTCGGCGCTTCCGGTTACCCCGTGAGCGTAGTGGTACCCCTCCGACAGAGTTACTGCACCGACCCTTCGGCATTGGGAATCAAAGGCGTCCCCTCTCAGGTGGAGGCTCTCGAACGATGGCCGGGGGACAACAGCCTGCGTCACGTTCTGGTCCACTTTCAGCCGACGGTCGGCAAGTCCGGCAAGGCCATTTATCATCTCACCCGGGCCGGGCAGAGGCTTCCGGAAAAGCGCGTCACGGTGACCCAGTCGGATGGCGCCATGACAGTAACCACCGGACCTCTCAAGTTCACGGTCAGCAAGACGCAGTTCAACATCCTGGATCGAGTGTGGCTCGACACAAACGCCGACGGCGTTTACCAGGACAGCGAGATCCTGATCGAGTCCAACGCTCAGAACGGCGGCGTGTTCTCGCCAAGAAATGGCGCTGGAGTGACACAATTTGACACCGCAAGGAACGACCTGCAGGTTACCGTTGAAGAAAGCGGACCGATGCGCGCGGTCATTCGTGCAGAAGCCCCGGCGAAATTCACGGCGGCGGAGAACCATCTCCACGGTTTTGCCGTGCGGATATACGCTTACGCAGGACGTCCCTTCGTCAAGATCGACTACCAGCTGCAGAATTCCGCAAGGAATGTGGTGAGATCGTGGCCGCTCTATTTCGAGGCCATGAACCTGGATTTCCGGCTGAAATTGGCTGCCGGTCAAACCAGCAGATACGGACTCGGCACCGGCGGCGCATATACGATCGCGCTCGGCGGAGGCTCATTCCTGGCCCAGGAGACGCACAACCGGTTCCGTATTCGCACGCTCCAGGACAACGCCATCGTGTACGACTCTGGAATTCTCCCGAATGGCGAGGGTCCAGAAGGATTTATCGATGTCAGCGATACGACGCGTGGCGTCGCGGCGGTGGTGCGGAACTTCTGGCAGACGTGGCCAAACGGGCTGGAGGTGGACGGGCAGAGCAAACTGTCGCTCCAGCTTTTCCCGCACTGGAGCGCTCAGTGGCACGACGGGGGATTCAGTCCATCCGGCCTCTACTGGCTGGAGGACATGCAACACTTCTATAAGGAAATGCTGCTGTATTTTCACGGCCCGAATGCGACCGATGGCGAGCTTCTCAAGCTGGCCCGAACGTTTCAATTGCCCCCCACGGCCATGGTGCCAACGGACTGGTACCGGAAAACCCATGCGACTCTCGACCTCGGCGGGATCATTCCTCCACCGCGGACGATTCCCAAGGCTGCCAACCGCCGCAAACCCTTCTACCATACGGATGGCTTCGACACGAACGACTGGTACAATGCGACTGGCCCCTTCTATGGCGCAGGGTGGATCAACTTCTACGACCCGGAACCTGGGTACAGGGCGACAGCCTGCATGCACGGAGGCTGGCCCTACAGCGCCGCCCACTGCATCGCCACCGGCAATCCGGCCGATTACTTCGAAGGTGAAGCACACGGGCAGAGCGAGCTGAATCTTCGCCCCGAATGGATGGCGCAATACCATCACAAAAACGATTGGAAACGTCTGCAACTGACCGAAAATCCCTATTGCGGAGGTCGTTGGCGGATTTTCGAGGGGAACGGAATCTCGAAGCTCGCAGTCCCGCCACTGGCTCAAACAGGAGGTGAAGAACCCCTTTATTACACTCGCGACGATCAACACGGCTGGTTCTACCACGTAGCCGAAGCCTATTTCATCACGGGAAATCCCTGGATTCGCGACTGGTATCGCTTCATCGGCGAATTCCGCCGTGTCCGCCTCGATCGTCTCGATCCTTTCCCGGACACGAGCAGCCGCGCCACGGGCCATTCCCTCAACCAGGTCTTGCAGGCGTACCGGGTGACCGGCGACAGCAAACTCCTTGTACGCTTTCGCGATCACATCCGAAAATACCTGCGGCCGGAACAGGATCTTCGCTACGGCGATCAACTGAAATCAGTCGAGCCTGAAGGCGGAGGATTCCAGACAGGCTACCTCGTGCGCTGCCTGGTAGACTACCTGGAGGAAGTGCGAGCCAAAGGGGATAGGCAGGCCTATGCCGAAGGCTTCAACTATCTCTCCGGGTTCATGGAGTGGAATTACAATTACGGCAATTTTCCGTATTATTTCGATGCGCGGGGAGGCGGCAAGGGCGTTTCGAGCGGAACGGCTCTCACCCTGGCCGACCCCCAGGCCTGGTATTACTGGCATACGGGAAAGCAAAAGTTTCTGGATCAGTTGAACGCCTACATGACGGCCGGCATCAACGGCGGCGAGAAGCCCTACGGGGAGTTCAGCAAATGGACGGGGCAGTTCGAAGGACGCTATTACCTCTTTGTCAAAAACACAACCCGCTCGCCGGCAACTCCGCCCGCAGCGATAACGAACCTGAAGGCGAGCATCCCGACCGCGTCGACACTCAAGCTTGAGTGGACGTGCCCCGCCAGAGCCGCCCGCTACCACGTCGTCTGGAGCGGAAAGCCCATCGTAGCGGATCAATCCATCGACCCGGCCGTTTCGAACTGGTGGGCGGCACGCGCTGTCGGTCCGACTCTGACGCCCGCCGCCGGGAAAAAGCAACGTCTGTCCATCCGTATCGGAAGTCTCAAAAAGGTTTACGCGGCGATTTTCTCTTTCGACCGGGCGGACAATATGAGCGTCATGTCGAACGTGGCCGAGGCTTCAACGCCCTGAATCAATCCGGCGCAAACGACAACCATGAAAGGTTGCCCTCAGCGGTCATCTTCCCGATCGGCCGGCCGGACCGCGACCGAGCTGAGGGCAACCTGGCGCTTGCACAGAATGATGGTGGCGCGAGCCACAGCCGCCCGGGCTTCTGCGATGCATTCCTCCAGCGGCTTCGGATGGACAGCCAGGCCGGCCAAGAAGACCCCGTCCGACGCAACGTCCACGGGATGGATCCTTGGAGGTGCCTCCAGCAGGAAACCATCGTCACCGAGGGCGGTATCGTATAGCCTGGCCAGTTCCGGGACATCGGGGTTCGGCACAATCGCTGCGGCGAGGATCACGAGATCCGCTGAAACGTTGAACGGCTCGTGGAGCACGTGGTCCCAGACCACCACATCCAGTTCATCCTCCTGAACCACCACGCCGGGCTTTTCGTGCATGCCGTAATTGACGAATACAACCCCCGCCTCCCGCGCTTTTCTGTAGAGTTCCTCGCGCTGCCCGTAAGAGCGCACGTCACGGTAGAGGACGAAAATATTCCTCTCCCGATTTTCTTCCTTCAAGACAATAGCGGACTGAAGGGCGTGAGTGCAGCAAACCCGTGAACAATAGGGACGCTCCGGTTCCCTCGATCCCACGCACTGGATGAAAACGAAGTTGTGACTGTACTTGATCCTCTCATCTCCCGCCATATGGAGCCTGTCGAACTCAAGCGCCGTGAGCACCCTCTGGGAACGGCCATAGCCGTATTCATCGGGTCTGCAACCGGAGCCGCCCGGCGCAAGCACTACCACACCGTGTTCGATGCTCATGGTCGAGTTCTGTTTCCTGATGGAACTCCTATAGTTGCCTATGACGCCTTCGGCCGCCGTCACCACGCTCCGAAGATGTATCGTAGTCAAAGGATGTTCCTTTACCCGTGTGACAAGATCTGCCAGGAAGGCGGGAATGGGCTCGTTTTTCCAAGTTCTGTGGAGATGCCGTGCGTTGCCTCCCAGTTCCGAAGACTTTTCAATGAGATGAACCGGAAATCCCTGCTCTGCAAAACCGAGGGCGGCAACCATTCCGGCTACTCCACCCCCGACGACGAGCGCCTGTGGATTGACCCCGATCCGTGAGGGCGCACGGGTTGTGGCCGACCGCACCCTCGCAACGGCATTGCGGATTTCGTTCATGGCTCTGGCGACTGCAGCATCCCCCCTTCCCCCGTGCAGCCAATCCCTCTCGATGACCGGACTCGTCATTTCGAGAAGGCGCTCGTCGAGCCCCGCTTCTCGAAGAGTCTCACGAAAGACCGGCTCCGCGGCCGGGACCCGGCAACCCGCAACAACGATCCGGTTCAGACCCTCCTCGTCAATCCTCCGGCGGATTTTGTCCTGCGAGTCCTGAGCACAGGCAAAAAGGCAGCCTTCAGTACCCACCACGGAAGGCTGGCCCGCCGCATACCCGACTACCCTCTCGATATCCTTCACACCGGAGAGATCGAGGCCGCAACGACAGACGAACACGCCCACCCGCGCGTCCAACCCCGAAAGGTTCTTCAAAGGCGAAAGATCTCTCTTACCGGAGAGGCTGTACCGCACATCGGAAAGGGGAATCGATGCCGCCGATGCCGCCGATGAAGCTCCGACCAGAGAAAGGGCGATGTCGGCGGGGCCGGAGAAAGCGCCGCAAACATAAATGCCCGGTCTGCTCGTCGCCACGGGATCGAACGAAGAGGTGAAGGCGAACCCATCGAGATCCGTCTCGATTCCGGCGATTCTCCCCAGTCTTAGAGTCTCCGGGGAGGCTTCCATCCCCACGGACAGCGTCACGAGATCGAACTCATCCTTCACCTGCTTGCCTTCATCGCTGATATAGCGAACGCAGATGTCACCGGAATTCATAGAAGGCTCGAGGGAATGAATCCGGCACCGATGGAACTTCACTCCTTTCCCCCTCGCCAGTTCGAGGTAGCTCTCGCACCCCTTCCCCTGAGTTCTCATATCCGTGAAAAAGATGGAGACATCGAGTCCTTTCACCCGGTCCATCGCATCCAAGGCCTCTTTGAGAGCGGACATGCAGCACGTGCTCGAGCAGTACCCGTGCCGGGCCTTGTTACGATCTCGACTGCCGACACATTGCAGAAAAGCCGCTTTCCTGACCTCCCTCCCGTCCGAAGGTCGAATCAGCCTGCCTCTCGTCGGGCCCATGACCGACAGGCGCCTTTCCAGCTCCATCGAGGTGACAACGTTGGGAAGCACCCCATATCTCCACGGGCGAACGCCCGCAGGATCGAAAGTCCGAAAACCGGGAGCCAGTATTATAGATCCCGCTCGAACGAACTCCATCCTTTCCGTGTCCTCGAAGACAACCGCGCCGGTGGGGCATGCATCCGCACACTCATTGCACTCGCCCCCGGTCAGTCTCGTGCAGTGCAGAGGGTCGATCCGATACTTCAAAGGAACGGCCTGAGGATACTTCACGTATATGGCTTTTCGGAAGCCCGCCCCACACTGATGTTCATCTTTCACGCTAACCGGACATCTCCGGGCGCATTCCCCGCAGGCCACACATTTCTCCATGGAGACATAGCGCGGTCGACAGCGAAGCGTCACCGTGAAATAGCCCGATTCGCCTTCGATTTTCTCGACATCGGCGAGGGTCATGATCCGAATATTCGGATGTCGACCGCACCTGACCATCCTCGGCGATAGAACGCACATGGAGCAATCATTTGCAGGAAACGTCCTGTCGAGTCTTGCGGTCACACCCCCGAGCGCCCCGGAAGATTCGACAAGATAAACATAGTATCCGCTGTCGGCCAGATCGAGGGATGCCTGAATTCCTGCGATCCCTCCTCCAACGACCATTACGGCGCCGACACTCTCAACAAGCAGCATACCCCCCGCCTCCCACCGCTACTTCCCAATCGAACACCCGTGATGAAGAACCAGGGAATCCGCCACCAGCTCACCAAGGCTCTTGACCTCGATGTCCAGGCGGTACTCCTTGCGGAGGCTCTTCAAAACTTGATCCCGGCAATTTTGACATGGCGCGATCACCAGGCTGGCCCTACTGGCTTCGATTTGCCTCGCCTTGAAACGCCCGTGAAAAATCCGCTCCTCTTTGAACGGCATATCCCAGGCGCCCCCCCCCGCTCCGCAACAGTAACTCTCTTCCCTGGCGGGAACCATTTCCACGAAATTGCCGGCGCACATTCGAGTTATCGCGCGCCCCTCTTCGTCATAGCTCTGTCCGAAGGCCTTGAGAGATCTCCTCCCGTAGTGGCAGGGATCGTGGTAGGTAGTAAGCCGATCATGGCGGGCAGGGTCCAACTGGAGCCGGCCTTCCTTGAAATAATGCATGAGCAGATCGAACACGGAAAGAACCTGAAAACTCTTAATGTCGTTTCGGAACCACCGATTCAAACCATGCCGCGTCGCAAAATAGGCATGGCCGCATTCGGGGAGGAGGAGCGTCTTGCACTTGAGACGATACATATTTTCCACCATTCGGCAGACAACCGTCTTCATGGCCTCGTCATCGCAGGTGAAATACGCCCAGTTGATCCCGTCCCAGTTCTCGGAAGGGATGGTCCACGACTCCCCGGCAGCGTAGAATATTTTCCACCACGACTTCACCTGATCGGGGTCGTCATACAATTGCCTGGAATTCACGGTGACCAGAACGTCCGCCCCCACGACGTCGATGGGAGACTCCAGGCCCGGACATTCTCCGCGCGCCATTTCATCGCACAGACCTTCGATCGAAGCAATGAACTCGGCCTTCGGGATTCCCAGGTTGTCTCCCTTGGAAAGAGATGTGAGAACACCCGCCTGCAACGGCGCGGGCACCGCGGCACGATCCCTCAGAGATCTAACCCGGCGAAGCATCGCCACGATTTCTACATTCATAGGGCAGGCTTCCTCGCACTTGCCGCAAAGCGTGCACTTCCACGGCCACGGGGATCCGATGAGGTCCTGCTCCAATCCGAGCACCGCCAACCGAATCGCCTTTCGAGGGTCCAGGCCATCCACGCCCGAAATGGGGCAAACGCTCGCGCAACTCCCGCACGTGAGGCAGATGTCTCCCGACAGAGGATTCGGCGTGAGGCGTCCGGAGCGCAGTCCGACGCTTTTCAACCCTTCGTCGGGCGCAGCAATATCCTTTTTTTTCAGCGGACTGCCCGGCAGGTGCTTCACCTTCATCGTCGACGGGTCGATCCCGAACTTGAGGCACATCCTCCTGAAATCCGCTTCTGAAACCAGATAACGCTTCCCCCCCATGAGACGGGCCGGAAGCTTCCCGCTCTTGATCCAGTTGCGAATGGTGTTCCGGTGCGTCCCCAACTGCTCTGCCAGTTGACCGATACGAATGACAATCATGGCCAACCTCCTGATTCTTCCGGCAGCAACCAGCAGTTCCGTGGAACCCTCGCCTGGGCCGCTCCGGAAGGATCGCAAAGGTCTTCCTTCTGGACACCTTCAACCAGGAAGTTCCGCATTCCGTTCGAGAGTTCGCCGGCACGATTCACAACCACGACCCGTCCACTCAGCATCTCCTCTTCCATCTTCTATACTCTTCCAGCAGAATATTCATTGTAATCCCGAGGCCATACAGATGCGCCCCCATTGTGCACATTGTGCATGCAATATCTCACACTCCAACTATTTTGTGAATAAAAGAATTATAAGTCCTTGCCAAGGTGGGTTCTTTCACAGGAGTTGAGCGCGTTTCGTCCCGAGGGAAATGCCCCCGGCCCCCAAAAGGCAGGCGCGTGCGCCGCGGCCCATCGCGCGAACCGGGTGAAAGCATTGAACGGACAGAGCGGATTTCTTTCTTGAAGAAACGCGGGGGATATCAGACGCCGAGCGCCACGCCTCTTGTAACGAGCGCCATCAGCGGGATGCTGACAATCCGATTGAAGCGCAAGGCCGGGTCGAGCCTTCCCGTGGGCGGGCTCGACGAAAAAGCCCCACCCGGCCGAGGCAGAAAATCGTCATTTTGCGTGCCCGGTAAGATCCTGGACGGCCCCCGCTATCTTGCTGAGGGCTCCCAGTCGTTCCCTGGCCTTTTCCAGATACGGCGAAGCCTGAGGATTCTGGTGACGTCCCATGGACTGTGCGACCCAGTTGACCACGTATGGATTTTCATGTTCGATGAGACGTTTCAAGATCTCGAAGCTCTCGGGGGTGGGAATAGCTCCGAGAACCGCGATCAATCCGACCTTCAGTTCGTCGAAAGCGGGGTTTTCATTGAGGACCAGGTCGATGAAAGGAACGGCTCTCTCGCCAACTTCTTCGAGCAGCGACAGACATTTTTGAGAAAAGTAGGGAAAGCGAAACATGGAAAGCTCCGCCAGGAGCCTGATGCCCATGTCCCCCGCACAATGGAGGAGAAGCTCCGGAATGAGGAGAGTCACCCACGAAAAAGTGTACGTCAAAGGAAGGAGAAACGGTACGGCGGCGCTTCCTTCCTCCTTCAACCGGTCCACCACCGGCGCCAGCGCACGGCGCCTCACCTCGAAACCCTCTTCCTGACGAGCCGGAAACCGTCGCGCATCATTGGCGGCTTTTAGTTCCGAGGCCAGCGCAGCCAAACGGGAATTCCCGGACGCAGGAAATGCTTCCTTGTAGAAGCGGGCTCTCTGGGTTATCCAGAACTTCTCCAGCCAGGTGGAAGGCGAATAGAAATACACCAACTGCGCGCGGTCCTGGCCCTCCCGCTTGTGGTAGCCGTTTTCCTGGTAGAAGGTTTTCTCCTCGATGGCCACCTGGAGGCGGCGGCGCGCGAGGTGAAAAGCCTCGTCGTAATCGCCGGAGGCCAGAGAGACCGTGACGAGGATGTCGTTCAGCCGATCATCCTCGGGATAGGATTCCAGGAGTTGCGAGGCAAACCGTTTAGCCTTGTCGAACTCGGGCAAAAAGAGCAGTTCGAAACCCCTCTGAATTTGTTTCTCCAGCCTGTCACGGAGGACTGCACGCTTCTCCATCTCCTGCAACCGATCGGGCGGTATGCTCCTGCGTGCTTCCTCGTGTTCTGAAAGACAGCACTTTTTGTATTTCTTGCCCGACCCGCATGGACACGGGTCGTTCCTGCCCGCTTTCTGATGAGTGATGGCTTCCGTGAGGGCTATTCGGCGCCGCGAGGTCTGGTACGCGTTGTGCCTCTCGTCCAATTCGGCCCGGCTGATGCGGTACTTCGAGCATATGGCGTCCGGATCGCCTCCCTGGAGCAGCTCAAAAACCGGCTGCATCGGATTCTCCGGAGGCGATCCAGGTGACATTTCAGTTGTTTCCATGGGTTGTCCTCTTCACATTCTCGTTTGGATCCTGCACTCTTGCTCCGGGACGTACAAGGTCCGGAGAAGCGATCGATCACGGGAGCAACATCGGAAAGTTCTTAACAGTTTTCAAGACACGTGTCAAAAAGATCAGCGAAACTTAAAAAAGGGGTATGCCTTGACGCACGGCCAGGAAACAGGTAAGCTCATGGAAAAATCAAACGAAGAAAGGCGCCGGAAATGATCGTCGATTCGCCTCCATCCGATGAATTGTCAGCCAGTCTGGAAGACTACCTGGAGGTCATCTTCCACCTGGAGCAGTCCAACCGGGTGGCCAGGGCAAAGGACATAGCAGACCAGATGAACGTTCAGCGCGCTTCCGTTACAGGAGCGCTCAAAGCGCTTGCCTGCCGCGGCCTTATCAACTACAGCCCCTACAGCTACATCACGTTGACCCCGCAGGGACGCACCCTGGCACACGACATTATACGCAGGCACGACACCCTCAAAGAATTCTTCATGACGGCACTCCAACTCAGCCCGGAAGAAGCGGAAGCAAACGCATGCCGTATTGAACATGCCATCGATCCCGGGGCAGTCGACCGCCTCGTGTGTTTTCTCGAATTCATCAAAATCTGTCCCCGCACGGGGATCGACTGGTTCGACGCTTTCTCACGTTATTGCCAAAAGGGCATCAGGACATCCAGTTGCAGGGAATGTCTCAAAGATTGTCTCGACCGGATAGTCCCGGGGGACCCCGAAGGCGAAGTCTGCCCACCCTACCCTTCATGAACGATCGTTTCGGTTCGCCAGCTTCACTGTGAAATCCAGAATAGCCGAACTCTCCTTGTAAGCTTCACGGCAGAAACCGCCGAGGTGCTCCGCGCTGAGTTGAAAGTCGTCCATGAACGCTTTCAAATCTCCGTCCCGGTACCATTTTTCAAAGCATTGCAGCCCTTCCATGAGATGATGCAGAATCTCCCCCGTGGAAGGGTTCAACTGGGTGATGGCGGAATACAGCGCGCCATTCTGGGCGAACATTCGCCCGATGGTATTGATCTCGAGCCGGTAGCTCGGACTGGTGTATTCGAGCGTCTCGGCAATATCCACTCCCAGCTCGCGGAGCACTCTCCCCGTCAGCATGGTTGTCATGTGAAAAAGCACCTGAATGATGCTCATCATTCGGTCGTGGTGCTCGGCAGAGGTTTCTTTCACCCGAATCCCCGCTCCCGTGAAAAGACCGCGCAAGTGCGCCCAGTCGACAGGGTCGATCCTGACGGGACAGGCCACGAGCGTCTGACCGTGAAAGGCTGAAACCCGCCCGCCGAACATCGGATGGAGACCGACCACGGAGGCGCGCGAACGCATCATCTCCCGAATGGGGGCGACCTTGAGACTGCAGAGATCCACAATGAGCTGATCCGAGCGGAAATATGGCAGGAGACTACGGATGACATCGACCGTCAGGTGGAGAGGCACGGCAAAGAGAACGACGTCCGCGGCTTCCACCAGTTCCAGGTTGTCAAGCTCAGTGTTCCTGTCGGAGACGGCGACCGTGAAGCCCCTCTCCTGAAAGAAGCGGGAAAACAGGGATCCCATTTCCCCCATCCCGCCGATGACTCCAATCCGTGCACTCGCTCCCCATCTCCATAGCGGCCGAGAGTTCTCAAAGTCCGAAAAATCCGTGACCCCACTGTCTTCTTTCATGTTTACGCCTTTGAAGTATTCACTGCATCAGCGGCAGACAATATCCGGAAAGCCGCCCGAGCCCCCTCATGCGAGCATCAGGCGTCCCGGAATGATTTGGGATTGTTTCTACAGGGTTCGCCCTACGGCCTCGGCAATTAGCCTGCATTCATCCATCATTTTGTAGAAGACTTGCGGGCGCAGTGACTGTGGACCGTCGCTCAAAGCCTCTTCCGGCCGAACGTGCACCTCGATGAGCAGCCCATCCGCACCCGCCGCTATCGAGGCTTTAGCCATGGCCGGGACCAGGTCGGCCCGCCCCACCGCGTGGCTCGGGTCCACGATAACCGGAAGGTGCGTCAATTGTTTTAGCAGGGGAACAGCGCTCAGATCCAATGTATTCCGCGTCTCGTTCTCAAAAGTTCGAATCCCGCGTTCGCACAGGATGACCTTGTCGTTCCCCTGGGCGAGTATGTATTCTGCGGACATGAGGAATTCTGTAACTGTGGCGCACATCCCCCGTTTCAATATCACCGGCTTGTCGATATTTCCCACCTCGGTGAGCAGCCTGAAATTCGCCATGTTTCTCGTACCGATCTGGATGACATCGGCGTATTTGCAGACGAGCACCGTATCCCGGGGGTCCATCAGTTCGGTAACCACCAGCAACCCCGTCCGTTCCCGAACGCCGGCCAGGAATTTGAGACCCTTTTCCCCCCATCCCTGGAAGCTGTATGGAGACGTCCGCGGCTTGAATGCGCCTCCTCTCAAGAAATGGACTCCGGCAGGGGCGACGGCCTCGGCGATTTCCTCCAAAACCTCCCGGCTCTCCACGGCACACGGCCCTGCGAACACGTGGATATGCGACCCTCCAATCTGGATGCCGTTCACCTGGATGATCGTATTCTCACGCTTGAATTCCCTGCTGACGAGTTTATAGGGCTTCAATATGGGCAAAACCGACTCCACACCGGGGAAAGACTCCATCGGCACGTCCCGCAGCACGCGTTCGTCCCCGATTGCGCCCACTATGGTTCTTTGCTCGCCCTTCGAGATGTGCGCCCGAAGTCCGAGATCCTCCAGACGACGGACGATCTTGTGCAGGTCTTCCTCTTCGTGATTGGGTTTCAGTACGATAATCATCGGCTTTTCGACTCCTTCGGCAGTTCTGTAGAATTCGCTCCACTGGCGGGAAGGCGATCCCATTCCACACCCCCGGCGCACAAACATCCGGTTCGCGCCATCTTCAGCCCCACTATCGGAGCAACCCGCCTTTCCATGGGACAATTGTCGACATCCTCCAGGCTTCATGAACCACTACTCGCCTCCATCGACAAAAAAGGCCGCGGACGTTTTCTCGCCCACGGCCTGGATGTTCTTGGATACCCAAAAACAAAAAAAGCCGCGGGCACCATCAGGATACCCACGGCTTCAACTCCTCTTGCCTGTCAGCTTACGAGCTGTGCATACCCCTTGCGCCTCGGCAATAGCCGACGTAATAATAAAAATAGTAACAGGCGCGACCGGAATGCATCAATTCTCTCCTCTATAAGCAAATGTAAATTGGATCTTAAACGAACGGCCAGACATTGTCAAGGCGTTTCTTCTAAGGATATTGTTTTGGGCCGACCTGTCAGCGGTCCAGCCGTGCCTCCCCGCGATGCCTCCCGTTCGGCGGCGGTTTCCCGCGAACGCCCCGGACCCGGGAAACAGAGCTTGAATAAACGACAGAATGTGATAGATTCCTCAGGGTTCCAAATGGTGTCCTTCGCGAAGAGTGAAGAGTCCTCGCAATCTTGCTTTGAATTCAAGTGAGACTATTCGATTCTGATCTTATGAAGATCTCATCCAAAATCCTGGTGGTGGACGACGAACCGTTGACCCTTGAACTCGTTGTGGAGGGGTTGCGTACGGAGGGGTACAGCGTCGATCTGGTGTCGAACGGAAAAGATGCGATCACGGCCAACAAGACCTCCAACTACGACCTCGTCATCACCGACCTGTCCATGCCCGATATGAGCGGGATGCAGGTATTGGCTCACTTCACGGAACATTGCCCGGAAACCTTCGTGATCATGCTTACCGGCTATGGCACCATTGAAACGGCCGTCGAAGCAATGAAAAGGGGCGCCTTCGACTATCTTGCAAAGCCCGCGAAACTGGACGAGCTGTTGATTGTCTTGAAGCGAGCCGAAGAAGTCAAGGACCTCAGAAATGAGAATGTTCTCCTTCGCTCCCAAATACAGGAACAGTACCGCTTCGAACGGATCATAGGCCAGTGCAGGCAACTGAAAACCCTTTACAGGATCATACAGCGACTGGCCAACACCGATTCCACGGTTCTCATCACTGGGGAAAGCGGCACGGGCAAAGAGTTGATAGCCCACGCCATTCACTACAGCAGCGAGCGAAAGGAAAAACCTTTTGTACCCATCAACTGCGGGGCAATTCCCGAGGAACTCCTGGAAAGCGAGCTTTTCGGCCACGAAAAAGGAGCGTTCACCGGGGCGTTCAAAGAGAGACGCGGTCGTTTTGAACTGGCTCACAAAGGCACTATTTTGCTTGACGAAATAGGCGAAATGAGTCCGAAGCTACAGGTGAAGCTCCTCCGGTTTCTTCAGGAAACGAAGTTTCAGCGCATCGGCGGGAGCCGCACCATAGAGGTTGACGTGAGAATACTCGCCGCCACCAACAAAGATCTCGAGAAGGCGGTCGCTTCGGGTGAGTTCAGAGAGGACCTGTTCTACCGCCTCAACGTGATCCCGCTTCATGTGGCCCCGCTACGTGAACGGGAAGGTGATGTGCCTCTCCTGGTTCGTCACTTTCTCAAAATCCACTGCGAAAAGAAGGACATCCCTCTTAAAAGGATTTCCAAAACTGCCCTGGAAAGCCTCGAAAGGTACTCCTGGCCGGGAAACGTGAGAGAACTCGAAAACGTCATCGAACGGATGGTCATACTAATGGAAGGAGAAGAGATTCAACTCGATGACCTTCCGCTAAGAATGAGAATCAGTGAAAGGCCCAATGTGAATCCCTCCCTGGAAATTGGCGAGGAGGGAATCGACCTCAAGGAAACCATGGACGAGATCGAGAACCGCCTGATCCTTGAAGCGCTCAACAAGGCTGGTGGAGTGAAGAACAAAGCTGCGAAGCTCCTCGGGCTGAACCGCACGACGCTCATCGAAAAGATGAAAAAGAAGAATATCACCTTCCCCCTGGCCGCGCCTTGATTGTTTTCTTCGAGAAGCAGCGGGTTGCGCAACGGCCGCAGGGATCACGTCAAAGTTTTGACGATCCTCAAGAAATGGTCCCCGTATCTCGATGGAGGCGGTTCCGGGGGCGAACATCAATCTGCTCAAGCCGAAGAGAGGTCTCTATGTTCAGCATGCCCGACATTTTGGTGATTTTGGCAGTGGTGCTGATAGTCTTCGGACCTGGCAAACTGCCCGACATCGGCGCATCCCTGGGCAAGGGGATCCGCAACTTCAAGAAGGCCAGCGAGGATGAGATTCCAGCCGAAAAAGCCGAAGAATTGGAGCATAAGCTTCCCCCTTCCGACAAGACTCCGACCGCGGGAAATCAACCCGGTTAGTCCGGCGTCCTTGAAACCGGGCGAGAGCGCCATCTCCGTGAGCATGAACCGGGGTCAAGGATACGGCCGTAAAACGTTCCAAGAAAACCTTTCGAGCCGTGCGGGATGATTCCCTGTTTCCCCAATCCTCGTTGAATGGGCCCCGACTGCAATCCTCCCGGACCCGCCATCGGGAGTGGCCATGGTTCGCAAAGGGAACAACCTCGGTGGGGTCTATGACCGCCTCGCCCCGGAATGTCTTCAGGGAACAACTCAAGACATTCCGAGCATTGGCATATACCTTGCTCTTGTTTTTCGGGGAGCGGTGGGCCTACAGGTGCCCTTGACGTCTTCCCATGAGAAAGCACAGGCTTATGCATGTGAAAAACCATACGAAAACCAGCCGACGGCATCTGGCGCTTCTTCTTGCGCTTGGCTTCGGTCTCGTTTGCTCGCTACCCCGCACGCTCCACGCTGAACCGGGAACGAAGTTGCACCAGGTGCGTTTGGCCGTCCATTCCGGGTTCACGCGTCTGGTTTTTGACGCTGAAGGGAAACGCCCTCTCGCTGTCGGCCCGGCGACGGAAGAAGGAATCAATATTGAGTTCACACAGCCAGGTCCGGATTCACTGGCCAAGAGGAAGCTCAATTTCGCCCACAGCGCCCTGACCGGCATTGAACTGCGCCAGACGGACAGCGCATCGGAAATCGTAATCTCTTTTCGCAACAGGGGCACAACGGTAAAACATCAGTTTCTGACATCCGATCCCCCCGCTTCGGGCCGTTACCGGCTGATCCTGGATTTCTCTCCGCCCACGGTTCCCGTTCCCGTGGAGCGAAAGCCTGCCGAGGAAAAGGCTCCTCCCGAGCCGGCAGCAACTCGGAAATCCGCCCCCACACCCGCGCAGGGAACCGATCTTCTGAGGAATTATCTGCAGCCGCCGCCAGCGGCATTGAACGAGACGATTCCCGACGCGCCTCCGAACCCAAAGGGCAAGAAATCAAAGGCTGCTTCCGCAGAAGCTTCACAGTCGCACAAGGCCAAGGCCAAAACGGATAGTGGGCTTCCCGCCCAGCCGACTCGATCTCAGGAACCCGCTCCACCGGATACTGAAGCGGTAGCCGCTTTCTATGACAGTGCCGACGCTTTCTTTTTGGAGCACGAGAAAAGCCTTTCGCAGAATGCGCCTGAGGCAGTGTCAAAATACGTCGCGGCATTGACCGCAGGTCCCAAATCCTCTCGAGCTCCGGTCGCACTCTACCGTTGCGGGCTGAGTTACCTGGCGGTGGTCAATCTCAACAGGGCGGAGAAGTCTTTCCGCGATGTGTTGTCGACCTGGCCGGACCACCCCGTGGCTCCGAAATGTTGGTTGGGCCTCGGGCAGATTTACAGTAAGCGAAATTCTTTGATCGAGGCCATCGACGCATTTCGGTCTGCTTTGAAATCGCCCATGGAGAAGTCCGATAGAGCCCTTGCCCTCTACCAGTTGGGCGCAGCCTTTTTTAGCGCCGGCATTTTTAAAGAGGCGGAGGAGATGCTCGATCAGGCCATGAACGACGACCCTTTCCTTTATATCCGGGACCCCAATCTATTCAAAACCTTGGGTGAAGTGTCTTTCGCTCTCGGGAAATTTGACAAGAGCCGCGACTACCTGCTCCGCTATTTGAATATCTATCCCGATTCCACCGGAAAGGACCTCATCCTGGCCAAGATTGCAGAGTCTTTCCTGAATGAGGGAGACGGGACCACGGCTAACCGCCTTTATAATTATATTCAACGCGATTTTCCCGATTCTGAAGGCAGCATCGTAAGCAGTATCCGCCAGGCCGAACTCATGGAGAAAGGAGGAGGGAAAGGAGTCGAGGGAGCTATGAACATCTACGCGGAGCTTTCCCAAAAAAATCCGCCTCCCGCTCTGCGTAACATGGTGAATCTCAAACTCGCCACGTGGGAATACAAGCGCGAGAATTACGAGAAGAGCATCGATTATATCGAACAGATCATGCGTGGCAAACCCGATTCGCCCGCCGTCAATGAGGCGGGCGCCTTAAGAGATATGGTGCTCGCAGGCTGGGTGAAGAAGGCCTTTTCCGACAAGAATTATCCCTTTGTCATTCAAACTTATGAAAAGTACCTCCCCTTGTATAAATTCATGCAGTCGCAGGAAACCGATTTGATGGCGGCGGACAGTTTCGCGATGTTGAGACTTTACCCGGCCGCTTTCGAAATCTACGAGCGCGTAGTCTCCACGGCCAAAAAGAAGAATGAGGATTGGCTGATGAAGGCAGCTCAGTATGCCCTTCTTGCGGGAGATTCCGATAAGGCCGCCCAATACTGCAAACAGATACAGTCCGAAGCTTTTGAGAATCGCAAAGCAGAGGTCCTGGCCGGGATCTACTACCGCCAGGGGAAGTTTGCCGATGCCGTCAAGTCTTTCTCGAAAGTCTTTCAAAAGGACAAAGAGTATCAGGACGTCAGTTTCGACTCACTGTTCTCCTATGTCAGGTCTCTCGTAGAATTGAAAAAACATGAGGAAGCACTTGCCGTAATTGAAAAGGCGGTACCCAGAATGGGAAAGGAATCCGAGGAAGACAGGATGCACATTTGTTTGTTGACAAGCAGGTGCCAGCAGGAGATTAAACAACCGGAACAGGCGATACAATCCCTGGAAGCGGCGTTGGCATTGACTTCCGACGAGGAGCAGACAAACCTAATAAACTATGAAATTTCAAAACTTTATCTTGTATTGGGCCAGCCTGACAAAGCTTCCCAAAAGTTGAACGCCATTCTCGGGACATCTTTCTCCTTTTGGAAGACAGCTGCCCAACAGCAACTGGACTCGATCTATATGAGTAAGCAACAGCAGGGGGAACCTGCGAGCACGAAGCAGTGAGAGGAAAGAGCGATGGTGGTGTTGATCGTCGAAAACGACCAGAGGGAAGCTCAGACGCTGTCTTCCTTTTTTCAGGAGCAGGGCCATGTGACCATTACTACCGATACCATAAAATCGGCTTCCGGCCTTTTGAGAAAGGAGTCGTTGGGATTGGTCCTTTTGAACCTCAACGGTCAGGTTTCGCAGGTCATGGATTTCATCCAGTTGAGCCAGGCTTCCGAACCTCAACCTCCCGTCATCGTCATGAGTCGGAATGCGAGGCTTGAAGACGCCATCCTTGCAATGAAACACGGAGCACACGACTTTTGGGTCAAGCCCGTATCCCTCGAACGACTCGCCAAGACCGTTGAAATCTTCAATGCGGACACCTCCAGGAAGTGTTCTCCCGAGGACCCCACGGGCCCGATCATTTCACAGGACCCCGCCATGCTCAAGATGAAGGTCATCGCCAAACGCATCGCGACGAGCATTGCGACCATCTTCTTGCAGGGTGAGAGTGGAACGGGGAAGGAGCTTTTCGCTCGATACATCCACATGAACAGCGGACGCCACGCGAAACCCTTTGTGGCCCTCAACTGTGCGGCGCTTCCCGAGACTCTGTTGGAGAGCGAACTCTTCGGCCATGAGAAAGGGGCCTTCACCGGGGCCATCAAAACGAAGGAAGGAAAGTTCGAGCTGGCCACTACGGGGACGCTCCTTCTCGACGAGGTTACGGAAATCCCGGTCCACCTCCAGGCCAAGCTCCTGAGAGTCCTCCAGGAGAACGAAGTGGACCGCCTGGGAGGGCGTCGCCCCATTCCCATCGACGTGCGCGTGATCGCCACCACCAACGTCGTCATCGAGGATTCTCTGAAAGAAGGACGCTTCCGAAAGGATCTCTACTATCGTTTGAACGTTATCCCGCTGAAGATTCCCGCGCTCCGCGAGCGGCCCGGCGACATCGCTCTTTTGGCCAGGCATTTCATCAAAAGATACAGCCAACTCCACGGCGCCCCCGAAGCGGAGTTGACCCCCGAAGCCGTCAGGAAGCTCGGGGAATATGCGTGGCCCGGAAATGTTCGCGAGCTCCAAAACGTCATACAAAGGGCCGTCCTTCTGACCCTCGACCGCCAGATCGCTCCGGAGCACCTGGTTTTCGACCGGGACGAATCTCCGTATTCGCCGCCCGAGCAGATGTCCCTGATGCCCATTAGCGAGATGGAAAAGATCATGATTCACAAGGCACTTTCCGCAGTGGAAGGCAACCGTACCAGGGCCGCTGAAATCCTCGGCATCAGCGTCCGCACCCTCCGAAACAAACTCCACGAATACCGCCAGCAACAGAGCATCTGAATGCGTGTCCAAGAGGTGTCGTCTAGACCCGCAGGCATGAAACCTTTTCGGGATTGTTGCACCGCGTTCCAATTTTCTCATCCCGCTCCGCGCTTTTTGAAATGACGGGAAGAGACCTCCGGCCCCCGCCGGCAAGAGCTCACCGTCGGATTTCCGAACCTCCCGGCGAGGCTGACTCCTCTTTTTGTCAAGATATTGACTCGTCCTCCGCCAAGTTGGCGCAAGGCGCGATCCCCGGATGCCGAGAAACGGCTCACACACCCTGCCGAGTAGACGACCCTCATAGGATTCACCCCCGGCCCCCTCTCCCGAATTTTCCCTGCAGAGCGCTTCAGAAGCGAGCCTGGATGTAAGGAGGGTTTCCTCGGTGGATGCCTTTGCATCATTCAGGGAATCGATCGGACTCGCGTGGTATGAGATTTGCTCTACCATCCGGTGAACCCGCAACCAAGAGGAGAGGCGCTCATGACCACACCCACTGTTTTCGATAAAACCGTTGCGCTGATGCGCGACCGCCTGAGCCTGAACTCACAAAACCAGAAAGTCATCTCGGGAAATCTGGCCAACCTCAACACGCCCGGTTATAAGGCAAAAGAGCTTTCCTTCGATTCGGTTCTCCGCCAATCTCTTGAAGACCACGTGCTCCAAATGGTGAGGACGAGCGATAAGCACTCTACGCCTGACGACCCGGTGTCGGCCATGCAGAACCCCGAAACAATCGAGACGGGACCCGTGGACCTGGATCACGAAATGGTCAGACTCTCCAGAAACAGCGTTGAATACCAGTACATCGTCACCATGCTCAACAAGAGGTTTTCCATGCTTCTACAAGCAATCAACGAGGGAGGACAATAATAATGGATTTCGATTCTGCCATGAAAATCAGCGCTTCGGGCCTGACGGCAAACAGGACATGGATAAACGTTCTGTCCGCCAATCTGGCCAACGTTCACACCACCAGGACGCCGGACGGCCAACCGTACCAGCGCCGAACAGTGATCTACGAAAGCGTCCCCTTTTCCGAAAACCTTGATGATGCAATCGGAAGCGGTTTCGGCAACGACATCGAGAAGGTTTCCGTAGCGGAAATCACTCCCGACAAGCGAGACCTCAAGGAAATCTACGATCCTTCACATCCCGACGCCGATGCTCAGGGAATGGTTCGCATGCCGAACATCAGTACAATCGAAGAGATGGCCAACCTGGTCAACGCAAGCAAGTCGTACGAAGCCAATCTTGCGGCCATCACCACTGCCAAGCAATTGGCTCTCAAAGCCCTGGAAATCGGCAAGTAAGGGCCTGCGAAAGGAAAAGATCCATGATGCGTATCGCTCCGGTTTCGAATGAAATACAAAAGATCGTAGAAAGCGGAATAAAAGGGCCGGGCAAGTCAACCTCCGAGAGCTTCGCCAGCGAGCTCAAGGCTGGGATTCAGAGTGTCAATCAGCTCCAGAATCAGGCGGAGAGTGCCATGCAGAGCGAATCCGTAAGCGGCGCGACGAATATTCATGAAACAATGCTTAAACTGGAAGAAGCAGACGTCAGTTTGAGGCTCATGACCAAGGTCAGGAACAAGGCTGTGGATGCATACCACGAAATGATGCGGATGCAGTTCTAACGCACCAGGCCGCGTTGTCGACGAACGAGAGGGGGCATAATCCCTTATGGATTCAATACTCAGACAACTCCAGGGGTTGAAAAACAAGTTTGCAGCGTTGTCCACGCCCCACAAGATCCTCAGCGTGGGCGGCGTCTCCACTCTGCTCTTGAGCCTGGCGTTTCTCGTCTACATGATCAACAAACCGGAATACGCCACGCTGTTCTCCGGGTTGTCCCAGGGCGACATGGGTGAAGCCGCTCAAGCGCTGAAAAAGAAAAAGATCGTCTATCGGCTCTCCAACGGAGTGATTGAAGTCCCCAAGGAACAGGTCTACGAAGCCCGGCTGGGATTGGCTGCGGAAGGGATACCCAAAGGTTCCGGCGTGGGATTCGAGATTTTCGATCAACAGAAACTGGGCAGCACTGAATTCGTTCAGAAGATCAATTACCAGCGCGCAATCCAGGGAGAACTGGCCCGTACGATCAACGAAATGGACGAGGTCCAGGAATGTCGGGTGCACATCGTGATGCCCGAAGACAGCCTGTTCCAGGAGGACCGCAAACCAGCATCGGCCGCCGTGGTATTGAAGCTTCGCCAGGGCGCAAAGCTCGACCAGCGGCGCATCCAGGGCATCGTTCACCTTGCCGTCTGCACGGTCCGAGGACTCGAAGAGGACAGGGTCACCATTCTCAGCACTGACGGGCAAGTCCTTTTCAGAAAGAATGTGGCGGACCAGCAGAACCAAATGAGCAACCTGCAATTGGAACACAAGAGAGCGACCGAAGAAGAGTTGAACCAGAAGGTGCAATCCATGCTACAGCCGCTTCTCGGCACGAATCGCGTTCTCACGCGAGTGGCGGTGGATCTTGATTTGAACCGGATGCAAATGTCCGAAGACACTTACGATCCTGACAGCGCGGTGATAAGGAGCCAACAAAGAAGCATCGAAAATTCCGACGGGAAAGAAATGGGCGCCAAAGGAAACCCCGACGTCCCCATCAACGTGGAAAGCAAGCTCCTCCAGAATGCCCCAGAAGGTGAAACGGCATCCACTAAATCAAAGCAGCACTTCAATCGCCAGCGCGAAGTCGTCAACTATGAAATCAACCATGTGAACCGCCAAACGGTTCACATGCCGGGAGCCATAAAGAAACTGTCGCTCGCGGTCATCGTGGATGGGAATTACGAAACCAAGCCGGACGCCAACGGAAAACCTCAATTGACTTTTGTGGGACGATCCGCTCAGGAGATGAAATCCATAGAAGATGTCGTAAAAAAAGCCGTGGGGTTCACCGAAGGCAGGGGCGATCAGATCAGTGTATCCAACATTCCCTTTGCATCAAATTCCGCGGGCGAGGGGGGAACCGGACTGTTGAAGGAATCGGTGCACGTGTTGAAGAACAACTACAGGATAATCCTGAATCTCTTGCTCACCGCCCTGGTGTTCTTCTTCGTCGTCAGGCCCTTTATGCGGAAGATGCAGAAGACGGATTTCGGAGATGCTATGAGAAACCTGCCCGCTCCCGTCCCAAGTCTGCCCGGGGGGAAGAGGTCCGCCAGGAAGGCGGGCGAGGCGGCTCTCCCCGGCGAGCATGAACCCGAAAAGCTTCCTCTCAGAAAAGAGGTGGCGGGGCTGGTGATGGAAAATCCCGAACGAGCGACAGAGATCATAAGAGGCTGGTTGAGGGAGGAAGGTTGAAATCATGGGGAAGATGAACGGTCCACAGAAAGCTGCGATCACCCTGTTGGCCCTCGGGGAGGAGACATCCGCCATGATCCTGAAAAAGCTCACAACGGATGAAATCAAGCAACTGGGCCTTCAAATGACATTCATCCAGGGAGTGAAAAAGGAGACCTCGGATGAACTGCTTCAGGAATTCGCCAGTGAATTCAGCTCAGACGGAGACCTGCAACTGCAGGGGGACCAATTCATCCGGGGCCTGCTGCCGAGCGTTTTGGACGGTGACAGCGCCAACGAAGTGATGGCCAAGATCGACCAGGAAAAGCAGAAAGTCCCCTTCAAGCACGTCAAGGAACTCGACGCCAGACTTCTTGCAAATTTCATAAGGAACGAACATCCTCAGACCGTCGCAATCATACTCGTCCACCTCGGACACGACAAGGCGAGCCAGGTGCTCAGCCACCTGCCGGAGTCACTCCAGTTCGAGGTGGTCAATCGGATCGCACACCTGGAAACGGTGCCTCCCGACCTGATCCGTGACGTGGATGAAGTATTGGAGCAAGAACTTCTTTCCATGGGCAAAGAAAGCCACCAACTCCTTGGAGGCGTCCAGACCGTTGCAGAAATCCTCAACTATTCCGACAGGCGCACCGGCGACAACATCCTGCAGCACATGGAGGATTACGATACGGACCTGGCCGAAAAAGTCCGTAAGCTCATGTTCGTCTTTGAGGATCTGGTTGCGGTTAACGATCAGGGCATCCGCGAGCTTCTGAAGGAAGTGCGCAACGAGGAACTCACCCTGGCGCTCAAGACAGCATCAGACGACCTGAAGAACAAGGTCTTCAAGAACCTCTCACAGAGAGCGGGCCAGATGCTTCAGGAAGACCTGGGCATGATGGGACCCGTCAGGTTGAGCGACGTGGAAGGAGCACAGCAGAATATCCTCAACGTGGCGAGGAGGTTGGAGAAGGAAGGGAAGTTGATGCTGGCGGGCAAGGAAGGCGGCGATACGCTTGTCTAAGATCATCAAGGCTCATGAAGACATGGAGGAGGTTGCGCCCTTCGACTTCCGCAACATAGAGGAAGCGCAGAAGGGCAAAGGCAAAAAAGCCGGGCGCCCGGGCGTCACATCCAAATCGGCGGCGCATCCCCCTGTCAAAGAGGTGACGCGGGACCCGCTGGAGGAGCTGGAGGAGATCGTCAAGAACCGGCTGCTCGAGGTCGAAAGAAAGGCCGAAGCGCTGGAGAAAGAAGCCTATGAGAAGGGGTATGCCCAGGGGGAAAAGGACGGATTCGAATACGGTAAAAAGAACATGTTCATCGTCAACGAGCATCTTGAAAGAGTGCTGCGCGGACTTCAGGGTGTTCCGCGAAAGGTCTTCCAGGACTACCGGGAATGGTTCATATCCGCCTGCCTTGCCATCACAAAACAACTGGTGCGGGTGGAACTGCAGACGAATACAGAGGCGATCGTCAACCTGGTAAATGCCGTTGTGGATGAGGCTGAGGAAGCGCATAGCCTGACCCTGTACCTGAACCCCGCGGACATCGAACTCATGAAAAAGCACACGGATTTCGCCAGTTGGATGCAACGAGACGGGAGTTCCTGCGCTTTCAAGCCGGACAACAAGCTGGAACGCGGCGGATGCCGCATGGAAAGCGAAATCCAGGTCGTCGATGCAGCCGTTGAAACCCGTTTGGCTCTAATAGAAAGGCAACTGCGACAAGATGGACCAACACATGAAGATTCCTCTTCCCTCTGACGATTATCTTCGGCTTGGGGAGATTTCGTCCGGCCTGGACCAATGCCCGAGCATGGAGAAATACGGCAAAGTCATCCAACTCACCGGTAATCTGATCGAAGCCGAAGGTGTAAAGGCAGCGCTGGGAGACATTTGCAGGATTCAGACAAACGGAAACGCGGAACCCATCTACGCAGAGGTGGTGGGATTTCACAGGAAACGTTTGAAATTGAGTCCACTTACACCTCTCTCGGGCATCTGCCCGGGCGATCTCGTGCAGGCTCACAACCAGGTCAATTCCATCCCCGTGAGCCAGGAGTTGCTGGGCCGAATCCTTGACGGCCTTGGCCAGCCCATTGACGGCAAAGGCCCAGTTCACGCACGAGAGTCCTACCCACTGGCGGGGAGAGTGTCGAACCCCTTGGAGCGGCCCATCATCCGAGAACAACTCGACGTGGGCGTGCGAGCCATCAACGGCTTGTTGCCACTTGGGAAGGGACAACGCATCGGGGTTTTTTCCGGCTCCGGAGTCGGAAAGAGCACGATGCTTTCGATGATGGCCCGATTCACCACTGCTCCCGTCAATGTGATCGCCCTCATCGGAGAACGCGGGAGGGAAGTCAACGAATTTCTTGAGAGCGATCTGGGCGAGGAGGGGTTGAAGCATTCGGTGGTGGTGGTTGCAACCTCGGACCAACCGGCAACCGTTCGCCTGCGGGGCGCCTTCATGGCGTGTTCCATCGCGGAGTACTTCAGGGACCAGGGCCAGGACGTGCTTCTCATGATGGATTCCGTAACCCGATTTGCGATGGCGGCAAGAGAAGTTGGGCTTTCCGCAGGAGAGCCGCCCACCACCAAGGGATATACGCCGAGCGTGTTCAGCCTCCTCCCTCGACTGCTCGAACGTGCGGGCAGTTTTGAAAAGGCGACCATTACCGGCATCTACACCGTTCTGGTAGAGGGAGACGATATGGAAGAACCGGTTGCTGACACGGTGCGATCGATTCTTGACGGACATATCGTCCTCGACAGGGAACTCGCCCAGAGTCGCCATTTCCCGGCCATAAACGTGCTCAGAAGCGTCAGCCGTCTGACGGATCGTCTTTTTGACAGAGAGCAAAGCGGATTGGCATCCAGATTTCTGCAAACCCTGGCCAACTACAAGAACAGTGAAGACATGATCCGAATAGGAGCTTACGTGCGCGGCAGCCACCCGGATACGGATTTCGCCATCGCCATGATCAAGAAGCTGAATGCCTATCTCCGTCAGGACACACATGATTACTGCTCGGTCGCAGAGGCCCGCACCGCCCTCGAACAGCTCTTCTGATCGTTGAAGTCAGGCTTGGAAGCGGCAGGGCGCGAGCCACAGCGGCGCCGTGCCATCTTTCATTTCCCCCGGGAAGCCGCACGCCTGGCCTGAAGGAACAGACGCCATGCCTTTTCGCTTTCGATTCAAATCACTCCTTCGTCACCGGCAATTCCTCCTGAGAGAGGCGCAGAACGAACTCGCCCGGGCCAAACACAGGCAGATGCAGATCCAGGAGCAGATTCGCCAAACGCAGGCTTGCATGGCCGAGCAGTGGCGCCAATGGGAAGAAAAACAAAAAGAGGGGATGGTTGCCTTCCAATTTCTTTCATTTTATGAATATATCGATTCGCTGGAGCGACAATTGCATACTATGAAAGGCGAACTGGAGCGGGCAGCCATCGAAACCGATAAAAGGAAAGAGGTCATGATAGATCGTGACAAAGCGGTTAAGATGCTGGAGAATCTAAAGGAGACAGACAAGGAAGCCTACCGGTATTTTGAAGCATGGGGCGAGCAAAAACAAATGGACGAACTGGCGATATTCAAGGACTTTCGCGATCGTAACACATCCGGGAGCGAGTGACATGACGGCTGATAAGAAACATAGAGTGAAATGGTTGCGCGGCGCCTTTATTGCGGTGCTCATTTTGCTGCTCCTGAAGCTCGGCCTCACGTTCAGCGGCGCCATCTTCAAGGAGTATGTACAGCTATCCGCCACCGAGGTCATTGCGGAAGATCGCAAAGAGAAACCTCGGGAAGCAACGCCAAAAGCCCAGACAGATGCGCCTGCAGCCGCGAAGGATGCCGCTTCCCCCAAAGACAGTCGGCCGAAGGCCCCCCAGGGGAAAGCGGCAAAGGGATCTGCCAATCCATCCCTGACCGAATCGATCGCCTCCATTCAACAGAAGGAAATAGAGTTAAAAAAGAAAGAAGAGCTGCTTCGCGAGAAGGAAGAGCGGCTGGCGAAGATGGAGAAGGAAGTCGAACAGAAACTGAAGGATCTCATTGCGCTGCAGAAGGAAATCCAGGCTTACCGAAATGAAAAGGCCGAAGGCGCCAACGTCAAAGTGCGCTCCCTCGCCAAGATTTACGGTACCATGAAACCCAAGGAAGCGGCAAAACTGATGGAGAACCTGGACGACAAACTGGTCATGAACATCATATCGACGATGAGTTCGGACGAAGCAGCGAGCATCATGGCCAACATGGAGGTAAAAAAAGCGGCCAAAATTTCCGAAGGGCTCTCCGGACGGTGACCAGACCGGAGTGGGCATGAACCCGCCGATTGCCGCCACGGGGATCTCGGACTTGCCATGAGTCGAACGATCCTTATGATATTGGGCATCCGGCGATTATTTGGCATTTTTCTGGCTTTTGAAGACTTGTGTGAAGAGGGTGGCTTTTGAAAGTATGCCGCCGAAGGCTGTTCGAGTTTCTCCTGGTTTTGGCGGGCTTGACTTTTTCGTTGACGGCGTGCACTCAACGATCCCATGTGCCGCCGCCACAGTCATACCCGCCCCCCGCATCATCCCATGCAACGCCCCAGCCTTCTTCGTCCGGCCCGGCCGTGGTTGAGAAATGTTTCATAGATGCCAGCATCCCCAAGACCACTACCCATGAAGTGGCTCCGTTGGAAACGATCTGGCGCATATCGAAGATGTATGGCATTTCTCCGGAAGCCATCTATTCCGCAAATGGCCTGAAGCCCGGGGAAACGCTCCGCATCGGTCAAAAGCTGATCATTCCCAGTGCCAAAGGAATGCGAAATGTGATTCCGCTCTACCCCAACCCCAAATGGAAATACGTCATCGTTCATCACACGGCCACGGACATCGGCAAAGCCCTTCAAGTACACAGGGCACATGAAGACCGCGGGTTTTGGAACGGGTTGGGCTATCATTTCCTCATCGACAACGGAACGCTCGGAAAGGGCGACGGGCAAATCGAGGTGTCTCCCCGCTGGATCAAGCAGCAAAACGGCGCGCACTGTAAAGCGGGCGGGATGAATGAGGTGGGGATAGGCGTGGCGCTTGTCGGCAACTTCAACACGGACCTTCCCACGCAAAAGCAACTCCAGGCCCTCACGTATCTCCTCGGGACTCTCTGCCGGTACTACCACATTCCCCCCCGAAACGTGAAGGGACACCGTGACGTGCAGGGGGCGGCGACGGATTGCCCGGGCAGTCGATTCCCCTGGCAGAGCGTTCGTCCCTGCCTGACCGCATATTGATCCTGCGGGCGTTTTTCCACAAGAGCGGTTCACCGCCAGGGACGGAAGAAAGCATGGCCAGACGAGCTATTGTCATGGCATTCATCCGCTCTCAAATCAGTGGACGGCGCGAAGCGCCACATGAGCCTGACCCGTTCGCCGTGAGAAGATCGGAGCATTCTGTATTTCACAGAGGAAGCGCCCTTCCGCCTCAATCCCGAAGAAGAGCCTACCCCAGGAACCCTTTGATTCTTCTTTCATCGTCAGGCAATCCGGCATTCAGGTATTCAGCCGTCAGTCGCCTGTAATTGGACATGCTCGTGACCATGCGCTGACGCTCAATGTCGTTGAGAGGCCTTTTGATCTGCGCCGGAGTCCCCATGATGAGCGAACCGGGCGGAGCAGTGAACCCCGGAGTGAGGATAGAGCCGGCGGCAACGAGAGAGCCTTTTCCGATTCTCGAACCATCCATAATGATGGCACCCATTCCAATCAGACACTCGTCCTCCACAACGCAGCCGTGGACGATCGCTCGATGCCCGACGGTGACCCGATCGCCGACGATCAGCGGGTACTTTTCAGGAGTTCCATGGAGGGTGCAGTTGTCCTGGACGTTGGTGTCGCAGCCGATTCTGATGTAGTTCTCATCTCCTCTGACCACAGAATTGAACCAGACGCTGCTCCTGTCCCCGATTTCCACATCTCCTATCACCCACGCCCCGCGGGCAATCAAAACACCCTCTCCCAATGTGGGAAAAACGTCTCTGTAGGGCAATACATTCATCCCGCTCTTCCTCCTCTCTGACTCTCTTACCATCCAAACTCTTCGACGGCAGTGGATCTTCCAGACGCGGCAGGCATCCCGGACGGCGCCCGCCGCCAAAATCCCTGAACCGACCGGAATTCCACGTCAACGGCGCTGGAGTCCCAGACGCTCGGCTATGATGCCCGCCGTGCACTCCACGAACGCACGAAAGTCTTCCGCTCCCAGTTTTTGTCCGGCAGCCGGTCTCGGAGTCCCCTCGGGAGGCGCAACCAGAACGGGAGCATTCTTAAGGTCCTCTCGGGGAACCACCCCAAACGCGGGCTCAAAGCCATCGGAAAAGTATTTCTCCTGGAAGACGGAAAACTTGAGCGCATGAGCCGTGGCGTCCAGGATTGCGAGGCGATCGCCTCCAATGCGACCGGCTCGCACGGCCTTCCTGATCCCGGCAAGGCATTCTCCACCCTGAGTGCACGCAATATGGCCGTTCCGGTTGGCTATCAGCATCGCATCCATGATTTCCTGTTCGGTCACCTCAACCATCTGGACGGAATCGTCACCCGCCAGATCTCGGTATTGCTCCACGAGCCGCATGACCCGGGGCATCGAAACGGGGTTCCCGATCATCGCGGCCTGAGCCACACTGGGTTTGACGTCCACGGGATGGAACTGCCGGCGGTCGGGGCGCGGCTCCAGGTAATAGAGAAAAACAGGGTTCGCATGTTCCGACTGAACCCCGACAATCGTCGGTAGGGATGAAACGATATTGAGGTCGAACAGCTTGAGAAACCCCTGTATGACGGCGGTGATGTTCCCCGCGTTCCCGATGGGCACCACCACCACCAGATTGCCGATCTCATAGTCGAATGCCTGAGCGATCTCGTAACTGTAGGATTCCTGTCCCAAAATGCGCCAGGCATTTTTTGAATTCATCAGGGCCACGGAAAAATGCTCGGAGAGATACTCGACAACTTTCATGCAGTCGTCAAAGACGCCGGGAATTTCAATTACCCTGGCGCCGCTCCCCAGAGGCTGCCCCAATTGCTGCGGAGTGATCTTGCCATGAGGCAACAGAACGGCCGATTTCACGCCCTCCGCGAGATACGAGGCGTAAAGGGCTGCCGAAGCCGAAGTATCCCCCGTCGAAGCGCAAATCGCGAGCACGTCTTTGAGCCGTCCGTCCGAAATAAGGTGCTTGAGATAGCTGAAAGCACTGGCCATGCCGCGATCTTTGAAAGACGCGCTCGGGTTCTGGCCGTCGTTCTTGAAACCAAGCGAAATCCCGGCCCAGTGACGAAGCCTTTCATTGGCGGCCACGATGGGCGTGTGACCTTCCCCAAGCCAGATGATGGAATCCGTTGGAATGATGGAACCGATCAGTTCATAATACCGATATATGCCCTTCAGAGCAGGAGCCGTCAGCATGCTCCTGTAATCGAATATCTTTCGCCAAAGCTCCCCGGGAATCGACTTGAGGCGCTCCCATTGGGCGTCTTTGATCATGAGAACACTGCCGCACTCCGGGCATACATAAAGAAGCTCTTCAATCGAGTGTTCATGCCCGCACCCCAGACACTCGTAGACATAATTCCCGCTCGGAGCCGGGACGAGATAGGGCTGTATTTCAGCCGGAAATTGATGGATCTTCATGAATCGTTGCTCCTGTCGCATCTCGTGTGCAACTGACGTTGAGTCTCATAAAATCTTGTTCTTGTCGAAAACTCCAAACTCCATGCACTCTCGGGGATCCCATTGAGATCCCCATGCTCCCCACACGCTCAGCGGTCTATTGGTTTCGGCTTCAAAATTCCAGAATCAAGAGTAGGAAGTCCCCAAACAGATCACTTCTGCAGTATCCATTATCCAATGGTCAATATCAAGCCTCCTTTGACCGGGCTAACTTGTTGCAAAAACGACACACTCCAACCTGAAATTGTGTGCTTTATGCAACTCGACGGACGGAACGCACACGGAATCTCTCCTTGATTTCACAGGCACTTTCATGTGGAAGCCGCCCCGGTTCGGCGCTTTCCGCGGGTTCCACAGAACTTCGCGGAGAAATGGCAATAATGGCATGGTTAATGCTCGATGGCCGTTTTGAGGAGGATGATTGGATTTGGAATTCGATTCTCGCAAACAACACACCATAGCGCGGGAGATCCGGTGCTCGGGGGTTGGCCTTCATTCCGGGACGAGGGTTTCTATGAACTTGAAGCCTGCGCCGCCCGATCACGGCATCCGGTTTCGACGCATGGACGTATGCAACCAACCTGTCGTCGCCGCGCACTACCACAAGGTGATAGGCACTTGCTTCGCCACGAGCATCGGCCTCGACGGCGTTGTGATCTCCACCGTAGAACACCTGATGGCGGCTTTCCTGGGCAGTGGCGCGGACAACGTTCTCGTGGAGGTGGATGGTCCCGAGGTTCCGATCTACGACGGCAGCGCAGCGCCTTACGTGGAACTGCTGGCGGAGGTCGGCATGAAGGAGCAGAACGCTCCTCGGCAGTGGTTCAAGATTCAGAGGCCTTTTCAAGTCCGCGAAGGCGACGCATACGTAAGAGGGACTCCGTCGGATCGATTTGGCGTCCGCTACTGGATAGACTTTCCCCACCCCATGGTTGGGAAGCAGGAGTATTCGTGGACTTTCAACCAGGTCACATTCGCCAGGGAGATCGCTCGGGCACGCACTTTCGGATTCCTCAAAGACGTGCAGAAGCTTCAGGACATGGGACTGGCGCGCGGTGGCTCTCTGGCCAATGCAGTCGTTTTCGACGACACGGGGCTGCTCAACCGGGAAGGCTTCCGATACGCAAACGAGTGCGTTCGACATAAGATTCTGGATTTCGTCGGCGATCTGGCTCTTGCCGGCGTACCGCTTCTTGGGTATTTTGAGGTTCACAAAGCCGGCCATGCCCTTCACAGCCGTTTTCTGAAGCAGGTAATGACAGCACCCGGACTCTGCAAACCGGCGAGACCGGTGCAGGCCCGAAAGCCTTTTTTCCCGTCTGCGGCATTTCCCAATCTTCCAAGAGCATACCCTCAGACAGCGAAGTCTCTGTAGGCATCGCGCGTGCATGGCCTCCTCGCCCCGTCACCTCCCATGAGGACTGTCCCCCGCGAGGGATCCGCCACGGCCTTTCCCTTCCGGCAAAAACCCCTTGTCATACCCCATACCATTCGTTAGAATCGCCAGGGTACGGGCGGCTGTCCACACAATATAAGTAGCTAAAATAATGGCTAAAAAAATCCTGGCGATTCTTTTTCTGTTGGCGGCGATCCATTTCGGACCCTTTTCACAGGCTGTCCCGGTCAACGACAAGGCCGACATCGAAGGCGTGGTTATCCGGCAGGAACGGGGAAATCTGGAGGTGAGCTTCCAGGTAAACAACTGCTTTACGCCCACGATGGAAGAAGCCGTGCTGAGCGGAGTGACCACCACTTTTCGCATGTTGGTGGTCTTGGAGAAGTCCGGATACGCTCTCATTCAGCCTTCGGTCGTCGAGGTGGTGCTGGAGCACTCCGTCAAGTACGATCTCCTCAAGAAGGAGTTTCGCGTTCAGCTTCCGGAACACCCGGACAAGGTATGTTACACGAAGGATTTTGAAGAGGCCAAGCATCTGATGAGCGTTGTCCGCGACCTGCCTGTAATGCCCCTGCATCGTCTCAAGAAGGATCAGCGATACCGGCTGCGCCTCAAGGCCGAACTCTCAAAGCTAAAATCGCCGCTTTTCCTCCGATATATCTTTTTCTTCGTATCTTTGTGGGATTTTGAGACCGACTGGCGGGAAGCGCCTTTCTCTCTTTAAGATAAGCGGTTTGACATGGAAACCCGCAGTTTTTCATTTTTTCGAGAACGACGTCATAAGGAATGGTTCTGGATAGTCGTCCTCTTCATTTTCGTCATCGTTCTCGGCTTTCTGAGGGGGTGGTTTTTCAAGCTCCAACCTGAGATGCCCCTGCTTGGGAACATATCCCTCTTCGCCCTCATCAACATCAATGTCATCCTTCTCCTGTTGCTCGCCTATCTGGTGCTGAGGAATATCGTAAAGCTAGTTTTTGAGCGACGGCGAAACATACTCGGTCACAAGCTGAGAACCCGCCTCGTGATCGCATTCGTCGGAATCACCCTCATTCCCACCCTGCCGCTTTTCTGGCTCGCCACCAAATTCATATCCTACAGTCTGGATTACTGGTTCAGCCACAGGGTGGAACAATCGCTTGAAGAGTCGGTCACATTTGCAAAGGATTTCGTCGATGAGGCCGGAAAGGATCTCGCCCGCGACCTGCAGGCGTTCAAGGGCGAGATCGGCGTGAGGGAAGGAGGGGGACCCGGTTCATCCCCGGATAAACCGCCGGACTATTCCGTCCTCGTGCGCTACCACATGGACGGCATGTACTGCTTCGACTCGGACGGAAAGGTCGTCTGGATGATTCAGAGCATAGATATGGCGCCTTCTGACATCGAGTCTTATCGCGGCATGCTGTCCAGAGAATCCGAAGACTCCTACAGGCTGCTGACGGTCTCACCGAAAGACGAACGGGACGGCCTCATCGCCCATGCCCTGCTGCCCCGAGCACACGCGACTTCGAGACAAACCGCGGCGGAACTGGTGGCGCTCCGGCTCATCCCCTCCAATATCAAAGAAGAATTGGACGCCATCACGTCGGGTTACGAAGACTACCTCCAGCTCAAGCTTCTCCAGGATCCCCTGAAGAGGAGCCACTTCATAACGTTTTCCATCGTCACCCTCCTCACAGTTTTTGGCGCTATCTGGTTCGGCTTCTTCCTGGCCAAGAACATAACCGTTCCCATCCAGTCCCTTGTTTCCGCAACCCGGCGCATTGCAGACGGCGACCTCGACGTTCAGTTGGAAGCAGAACGTTATGACGAAATCGGAATGTTGATAGCCTCCTTCAATAAGATGGTCCTGGATCTACAGGAGAGCCGCGCCCAGTTGGCCAGCGCCTACGCCGCTCTGCAACAGAGCCACGTGGAACTGGAAAACCGCCGTCGTTATATGGAGATCGTCCTGAGCAACATCGCTGCGGGGGTCGTCAGCGTGGATGCGGAAGGGCGGATCATGACCATGAACAAATCCGCCGAGGGGACCTTCGGCGTTCCGGCTGACGAGATGAAAGGACGCCATTACTCCGATTTTCTCCAACCCGCTCATATGGAAATCGTCAAATCTTTCACCGACGCTTACGGCAAGAACCAGCAACCCCACCTGGAACGGCAGGTCCATGTCCTGATGAAAGACGCGCCCGTGCTCCTTCTCATCAAAGTTTCCGTCTTGAGGGATGACAAAAACGATTACATGGGGGTGGTGGTCGTTGTCGACGACCTGACGGAACTGGAAAAAGCACAGAGAATGGCGGCCTGGCGCGAAGTCGCCCGCCGAATCGCCCACGAGATCAAAAATCCGTTGACCCCCATTCAACTGTCCGCTCAACGGCTTCGCCGCAAGTACAGCAGTCTGCTAGAAGAGGAAGAGTCCATCCTGGACGAGTGCACCCGGACCATTGTCAACCAGGTGGACCACATGAAACACCTGGTGAATGAATTCTCGAAATTCGCAAGACTTCCGCGCGTCCAACTCATCCCCTGCAATCTGGAATCCGTGGTGGAAGAGAGCCTGGCGCTCTACCGGCATAGTTCCTCCCTCATTACTTTCATCTTGGAAAAAGCGGGCGATCTTCCGCTGCTCAGGCTCGATCACGACCAATTCAAACAGGTGCTTATCAATCTGCTCGACAACGCCGCACACGCCATCGGCAGGTCGCAAGGAACGGTCGCCATCGGATTGTTCTACGATCCCGTGCTGAAGATCGCCAGGTTGGAATGCGCGGACACGGGGCACGGAGTCTCGGGAATCGACAAGATTCGTATGTTCGAACCCTATTATTCAACCAAGGAAAAGGGAACCGGGTTGGGTCTCGCCATCGTGGCGAGCATCATCGCCGATCACAACGGTTTTGTGCGGGTGCATGACAACCTGCCCAAGGGAACCGTCATTGTCATTGAATTGCCGGGCTAGCACATCGTGACGGAAGGTCCCGCCCCGCATCAATATCGTGCGTCCTTCTACGGCATCGCACGTCATGGCTGCTGCCGGCGATGCTGCGAGGAATAAGAGGTCTCATGAAAGCCAAGGTTCTTGTGGTAGACGACGAAGTCAGCATCCTGCGGTCCCTAAAAGGGATATTGCAGGACGAGGGCTGCCGTGTGAGCGTGACAACGTCCGGCGAGGAAGCTCTTGAAGAGATCCGCAAGGATGTTCCTGATCTCGTCCTTCTGGACATTTGGATGCCCGGAGTGGACGGGTTGACGGTCCTCGCGGAATTAAAACGATCCTTCCCTCACCTGCCCGTGATCATCATATCAGGCCACGGAAATATCGAAACGGCGGTCAAAGCCACCCGGATGGGAGCGTTCGATTTCATCGAGAAACCCCTTTCCATCGAGCGCGTCCTCGTGTCCATACAGAACGCCATGGAGTTCAGCAGGCTGGAGGAGGAGAACCTCATCTGGCGGCAGAAAGCGACCCGCCTCTGTGAGATTACGGGCCGAAGCGCCGCGGTTGAATCGCTGCGAGCCCAGGTGCAGCGCGCGGCGCCGACCAACGCCACCGTTCTCATCACGGGAGAAAACGGAACCGGCAAAGAGTTGGTCGCCCGAATGATTCACCACCTGAGCCGCCGGAACCAACGCCCCATGATCGAAGTCAACTGCGCTGCTATCCCCGAGGAACTCATCGAGAGCGAACTCTTCGGCCATGAAAAGGGAGCTTTCACGGGCGCTCATGAGAGGCGCAAGGGAAAGTTCGATCTCGCTGACGGCGGAACGCTTTTCCTGGATGAAATCGGGGACATGAGCTTCCGGACTCAGGCCAAGATTCTCCGGATATTGCAGGAACAGGTCTTCGAACGCGTTGGCGGAACCCGGACCATTCACGTGGACGTGCGGGTCGTCGCCGCTACGAACAAAGATCTTCTGAAGGAAATCGGCGCCGGACGATTCAGACAGGACCTTTACTACCGGTTGAACGTCATTCCCCTATATGTGCCGCGCCTGTGCGATCGGCTCGAAGACATCCCCCCTCTTGTTGAAGACTTCGTGAACCAGATGGCTTTCGAGAGCACCATGGGTAGAAAAAGTCTCGCTCCAGCGGTCGTCTCACTCCTGCAGCATTATCGATGGCCGGGCAACGTGAGGGAGTTGCGGAATTTCATCGAGAGGCTCCTCATCATGAGCCCGGGGGAGACCGTACAGCCGGAAGACCTCCCCCTCGATTTCCTGAAGCAGCTCCGCCAGACGTCCGAAAGCAACGATCCCTATCGCCATGCCACACTGCGGGAAGCCCGCTCCTCGTTCGAGCGGGAGTATCTGTTGCGCAAACTGGGCGAGTTCGCCTGGAACGTATCGGTCACAGCCGCACACATAGGCGTCGAGAGAAGCCATCTCCACCGCAAGATGAAGGCCTTGGGAATCGTGGAGCCAGGCTCCGACGCTTCCCTGACGGACCCTACCTCTGAAAAGGATCCGCCCGGAAACCCCTCCTCCACGTCGTGAGGCGCGGGACTGCGGAAAGATATATGAATCCGGCTTGACAGCCATCCCGAGAGGTGTTAATTGTCCTTCGTTCGTGTCGGGACGTGGCGCAGCCTGGTTAGCGCGCTTGCTTGGGGTGCAAGAGGACGGAGGTTCAAATCCTCTCGTCCCGACCAGATGAACGAAAACCCCAAAGGAATCGAGGCCCCTTCTTTACGGAAGCGGGCCTTTTCTTTTGTATCGAAAGCCGAGTCGAACGCCCGCAACTTTGCCCGCCCATCGGGATATCCATGAACAAAACCACCGTGAAGGATATCAAATGAGGCTAGTACGCGCGGGCGGAAATTCGGCACTCGTTTTGGTGGGCACGATAAAACCGTGCCCACCCTACCAAACGGCTGGCACTGCTGGGTGGGCACGCCTTCTTGTGCCCACCGGAACTGGTCAGGGGCTTCTGCCGTCCTGTACTAGTTGCCATAGGCGCTGAGCCGCCAGAAACGATCCTGGCGCCATTTGTGTAAAGTTGAAACCGAACTATTCCGATAGAGAGATAGGGCACGGGTTTATTCCATCCGTTGCGGGAAGAAACTATTCCAGGAATTGCAGGAGAGCGGCAAAGGTGAGCGTTATCACGCCAGGCGTCTTTAGATGATTGTGACAATTACCTTGAAATGAATGGAAGGGAAGACGATGAAAGCTCCTAACAACGCGGTTTTCGTCCTTGTGGCGGCGCTCGTATTGGCGGCAATGAGTGTTGCCCCGTTGGCCCTGGCAATGCAGGATGGCACACGCGAAGCGATCGTGCAGGCGAAGCAGGCTTACGGCAGACTGCCAATGAGCTTTGAACGCAATCAAGGACAGACGGATGAGCAGGTTCGTTTTCTTTCTCGCGGCTCGGGCTACAACCTCTTTTTCACCCGCGATGAAACCGTGCTCGTGCTGAGGAAGGGGACGCCGCCCAAGGATCGCCCTTCTCTTCATGGGCCAGCTCACCTTCGACATGCACCTTCCAGGCCTGAGACCGCTTCGGTTGTCAGGATGAAATTCCTCGATGCCAATTCCGATTTCAAGATCGAAGGGACGAATGAACTTCCGGGCAAAAAGAGTTACTTCCACGGCCGTGACAAACAGAAATGGCAAACGGATGTCCCGCAGTACAGCCGGGTAGAATATCGGAATCTTTACCCCGGCGTGGATCTTGTGTACTACGGGAATGGAGCCGGCAAAGAAATGCGGCTCGAACACGATTTTGTCGTTCGACCCGGAAGCGACCCCACACGCATACGGCTCGGATTTGAAGGAGTGGAGCGCGTTGAGATGAATTCAGCGGGCGATCTGGTGCTCCGGCTTCCGGATGGCAGTGAACTGATTCAGCACGCCCCTTTGATATACCAGGAATCCGACGGGGGAAGAAAGCCCGTCGCGGGGGGGTACACAATTCTTCCCTCGGGTCCCGATGGTTCTGCGGAACTGCCCGGAATCGGCTTCCGAATTGCCGAATACGATTCGGGCAAAACCCTCTATATCGACCCTCTCATGAGTTACTCAACCTATCTCGGAGGCAGCGAATACGACTTCGGGTACGCCATTGCGGTGGACTCAACCGGTATTGCTTACGTAACGGGCTGGACCTACTCGTCGGATTTCCCGGCGAAGAAACCTCTCCAGGCCTCCAATGAAGGCGGGACGGACCTTTTTGTGGCCAAACTCAACGCTGCCGGCAGCGCCCTGCTCTATTCGACCTGCCTGGGCGGCAGCGGCGACGAATTTGGCCTCGCCATTGCGACAAATGGGGGCGTTGCTTATATAACGGGCTATACCGACTCGACGGATTTACCCATTACCTCCACTGGCACTGCCTACAGTGGACTTCACGATGCGTTTGTCTTGGAGCTGAGCGTGAACGCCATATCGGGCGCTCCTCAGATCGCTTACTTAACCTATTTGGGTGGAACCGGCGAGGACTATGCGACCGGAATCGCCGTGGACAGCGCTTATGTTTATGTAACGGGCTACACTGATTCGACCGCGGCAGAGCTTTTCCCGGTCACCACTGCAGCCTACCAGGCCGACAATGCAGGTCTTATGGATGTTTTTGTGGCCAAGATCGACGCAACCGGCGTCGCCTACGCAACTTATATCGGTGGAGGCGGCGAAGACTATGCGACCGGAATCGCCGTGGACAGCGCCGGCCTTGCTTATGTAACCGGTTATACAAACTCTTCGACCGCTTCGACGGAATTCCCCACTTCCACTACCGCCTACCAGACTGCCAACGCAGGAGGGTGGGATGCCTTTGCAGCGGTTCTCCTTGCCGACGGCTCCGACCTCTCCTACTCCACCTATGTCGGCGGAGCGGGAGACGATTTCGCATATGGGATTGCCATCTCCACTGCTGCTGAATCTCTGGTCTATAATGCGGTAAGTTATTCTTATTCTCTTGGTATCTACATAACGGGATCCACCTCCTCATCCGATTTCCCAGTAACATCTTTGTATTCGGCATCTTCAACAGCCTACCAGACCGCTATCAAAGGAAACTACGATGCCTTCGTGAGCAAACTGGTCCCGGAGATCACTGCCGCCACCCAGGCCACACTGGCTTATTCAACGTATCTCGGTGGTGAAGATTTTGATGCAGGCAACGGCGTTGCCGTGGACAGCACCACAAACGACGCCTATGTGATCGGCGAAACATGGTCGGAATACTTTCCGGTCGGGGGCAGCCCTTTCCAGGGACTGCTCAACGGCCTTTGCGATGCCTTCATCACAAAGCTCCACCCTGCGAGCAGTGGATCGAGTGCGTTGACGTATTCCTCGTATCTGGGTGGTGCAAACTATGACGCCGCAATCGGACTTGCCATGGATGCTTTGACGGTGCAAGGGGTGTACCTCGTCGGTTATACTTACTCTACCGATTTTCCGATCCTCGTGCCGGTGGCAGGCAACAATGCGGGCAATAGCGATGCTTTCATCACGAAAATCATCTCGTCCAATGCTTCCTTGCCCGACCTGATCGTGAAGAGCATCACCACATCGAGCACCGCAGTAGTCGGACAGAAAATCATGGTCGCCAACAGCGTGAAGAACAAGGGATCGAGTGTTTCCGCACCATGCAAGGTCGGACTGTACCTGTCCGCAACCACAACCACTACTCCTTCGACCGATAGCAGAAACGTTTTCCTGGCAAGCCGCAGCCTTCCGAAACTCAAGAAGAATGCAACGTCGGCCGCCAACACAAAGGTGCTGATTCCTCCGACTGTTGCCCCGGGGATCTATTATCTCGTGGCATCTGCCGATAACACCAAACTGGTGGACGAGACTCTCGAAGATAACAACACCGCATCGAAACAGATCACCGTCTATGCTGCACGTCCCGATCTCATTGCTCTCTCTGTTTCAGGCCCGTTGACCGCCGAAGCAGGACAAACCATCAAGATCGTCAACGCTGTCAAGAATCAGGGTTATCGGACCGCCAAACACTTCTCATGCGGCATCTACCTCTCCACGGATTCGAGCATCACTACTTCCGATACTCTGATCGGCAGCAGGGTGATAACCACCCTGGCTGCTGGCAAAACGAGCGCCGTTTCAGTTTCCCTGGACGTTCCATCGGCATCCGACCTGCCAGCCGGGACTTACTATTTCGGGTTGATTGCAGACCCCGGCAACACGATAATTGAACTGAATGACACCAATAACAGTAAAGTCGGTAACAAGATCGTTATCTCCTCTTCCTAGACGAACGGTTTCAGAACAAAGAACCACAGGCAGGATTCCAACGGGCGTATGGGGCACTCAAACCCGGTCTGCCGGGCAACCAGCGGGAGGACTCTCACGGGAGCCTCCCGCTGGCACCGTGGAGTGCCTCGCAGCATCCACGATTCACCGCAACTGGATTTCCGTGCATCAATCCCCGCGTTTCTCTCGTTTCCACACTCCCGCACGGGAACACGTGCCTGAATGATTGCCAAAGCCGTGAACATTGGCAGCGGTTTTCCATGGTGGGCGCGAGGGACGATCGTCGCCAGGAGAGCGCAACAGCCCGTTGCAAGGTTGCGACACATGATGCACGAATGCAACGGGCTCAACGCACTCGGCATGGGGATTCCATCGGAGACACACTGCCCCGAGCCCCTCGCCAATCCCTCGTACTGCCGGGCGGGCAGCACCCCAGGCTATCGTTGTCGGATATCTCCCATTCTTGCCTCCATTCCGGAGAACCCTGTCAAGAAGGGAACGCTCCAGTTGCAGGATTGCATCATGACCGCCATGCCGATATCCCGTTCCGCCGCCTGTCAAACCAGGGAGAAAGCCACATGAGGTCCCGGGGAGAAGTTGGACTTGCAGGCAGTTCGTGAACAAGAGAATGACAACTGAGAGAACAACACTCTCCGTCTATCAATAAGTCTATGATCTTTCAGTTCGCAGTGGTGTAAAACGATCAAAGCCTCGTCTCGGGCAATATCGGTCCCTCACTTTGGATACGATTTCTCAGTTTGCGTGAAGGGTTGGCATCGGGATTGCTCTCTTTATTGGAGTGCACGCTTATGGTGGGACCAATCCGGCTCTTCGGCAGATGGGAGGTGGCGACAGGTTTTTCGAGGGGCTGCCCGCATGGAAAGCCGGAGACCCCGCCGAGCATTTGGAGGCCGCTCCGCCACGGGGCATCTCAGCCACGCTGAACTGTAGAGGGAGACCGCCGTTGACGCCCGACTCCCTCCCGCGAGAATGGGGAATGTCCTGTTGGGAAAGCGCCCTCATGACACCCGATTGGAAACACAACTGAGGGCAAAACATAACAAGAGATCATCATTCGCATAACTATTATTCCTTTGACAACAATATTGGAGCCTATTACCATCGAATCAGTCCTGATTTCTGAAGCATTGGCGAAGGCGAGGGATCGATCCGCCCTTCAAACCGGAAAGGGAAAACGCGCATGGGTGATCTCGGAATACTCTGTAACGATCGTACCCCATACGGGAGGTGATTTGGGCGCGATATGTTCATAATATGACCGAATGTGACTATGAATATCTGTATCATTGGCCGAGCTTCGATCTTATTCGTTGAAGCGCTGTTACACTGATAGGCTAAATTGATTCACGATCAACAATAGGATCGCCATATTTAATCATACGGCAACCCTTACTAAGGAAAGGTTCTACCATGACTGATGAGATCATGGCACTCATTAAAGCAAGAGACCCTTATGAGAAAGAATTTCATCAGGCCGTAAGCGAAGTGGTCGAATCAATCAAGCCGGTATTGGACCGCAACCCGCAGTACAGGAAGCTCAAGATTCTCGAGAGAATCACGGAGCCGGAGCGAACGATCATGTTTCGGGTACCGTGGATGGACGATCAGGGAAACATTCACATCAACAGGGGATTCCGCATACAGATGAGCAGCGCTATAGGCCCTTACAAAGGGGGCCTGCGGTTTCACCCGTCCGTCAACCTCGGCATCCTCAAGTTTTTAGCCTTCGAGCAGGTTTTCAAGAACGCATTGACCACTCTTCCCATGGGAGGCGGAAAAGGGGGATCCGATTTCAACCCCAAGGGGAAGTCGGACGTTGAAGTCATGCGCTTCTGTCAAAGTTTCATGATTGAGCTGTTCAGGCACATCGGCCCCAATACCGACGTGCCTGCCGGCGACATAGGGGTTGGCGGCCGGGAGATAGGATATCTTTTCGGCATGTACAAGAAACTCCGCAATGAGTTTACCGGGGTGCTGACCGGGAAAAACCTCAACTGGGGCGGGAGCCTCATACGTCCCGAAGCCACGGGTTACGGGTGCGTCTACTTTGCCTGCGAGATGCTCGCCACGCGGAACAAGACGATCGAAGGCGCCGTCAGCCTGGTTTCCGGTTCGGGAAACGTAGCCCAGTACACGATCGAAAAGCTTCTCGATCTGGGCGCCAAGGCAGTCACTCTCTCCGATTCCTCCGGCTATATTTATGATCAAGCGGGAATCGATCGCGAGAAACTGGCCTACGTCATGGACTTGAAGAACGTGCGGCGCGGCCGTATCAAAGAGTATGCGGACAAGTATCCGTCGGCGCTCTATACCCCGGTCGATCCCGCCCTCGGTTACAATCCCCTGTGGAATCATCCGGCCGATTGCGCCTTTCCATCCGCGACGGAAAATGAGATCAACGAGAAGGATGCCTGCAATCTCGTGAAAAACGGCGTCAAACTCGTGAGCGAGGGCGCCAACATGCCGACCACTCCGGGAGGAATCAATGTGTTCCTGGAAGGCGGCCTGTTGTACGGACCCGCGAAAGCCGCGAACGCGGGCGGGGTTTCCGTATCGGGCCTCGAGATGACGCAGAACAGCATGCGCCTCAATTGGACGCGCGAGGAGGTAGACAGCCGACTGAGGACGATCATGAAAACCATTCATCGGTCCTGTCTCGACGCAGCAAATCACTATGGCGCTCCCGGCAATTACATGAACGGGGCAAACATCGCCGGCTTCGTGAAGGTTGTCGAAGCCCTTCTCGACCAGGGGCTCGTATAGGCATTGTCTGCGGGAGCTTCTCTGTTCTTTTGACAGTTCCAGTCAATTCGTATTTGAAGGAGGGCCAGAGATTTATGGGGTACCGAAAGATTCTCGTTGCCTTCACCATGCACGACAAGAACATGTTTTTGTTTGAGGAAGCACTCGACCTGGCGAAGACAATGGATGCTGAACTCCTCTTGTTCTGCTGCTTCGAAGAGGGCACCGTTGCAGAAGAGGAAGACAGGGTCACCACCATTGCCGAACTGGATATGTCGGATTCTCAGCGCATCCACGACAAACATAGAGTGGAGGAACTCGGACACGTGCGCGCCTGGCTCGAATCTCTCGCAAGGATTGCCCGCGAACACGGGATTTCAGCCCATGCAGATGCGGAGGAGGGCAAACCCGCTCGCCGCATCTGCGATGCTGCCGCCCATTGGGGTTCGGACCTCATCGTGCTCGGCCATTCAAGCGGACATCGCTTGAGAGAACTCTTACTGGGCAGCACGTATAGTCACGTAATCCGTGACGCACATTGTGCGGTGCTGGTCACGAGAGCTCAATAGATGCGTACAACTCGGTGAGCGGTTTCCGCGGCCGTCTTGGAAAGCGCACGAGAATTGCCGCCCCGTTTCAACCAGCCGGCCGGGGTCCCCCCCCGGCGGGAACCGGAGTTTCAAAACGCAAAGGGCACAGGGCCCCGGCGTTCATGTGCTCGCTTCCACGAAGAAGCATGGAAGCGGGCACACCCAACATCCTCCGGCCCGGCGATTGGCTCCATCGAGATCTTGAGAGCGCTGAATTCCCTCATCAGCAGGGAAGACACCCGAGGGATTTCACCATGGGCGGTGCGGGCATCGATCGGCGGGACCCAACAGTGACTCAGTGACGGGGACATCCCGGACGATGACCGGTCCAGGGATGGAAGGTTAGCGATCCCCTTCGGAGTGGCACACTATTTCGGGAGAAAACCATTGGACGCCATGAAAAAAGCTTCGGAGAAAACCAACATTAAGATTCGTGTTAAGGATCTGACAAAGAGTTTCGGAGATCTTCTGGTCTTGGACGATATTTCCTTCAATGTGGCGGAAGGAGAGTTTCTCAGCATTGTCGGGCCTACGGGGTGTGGGAAGACCACCTTCTTGAACGCTCTCTCCAAGCTCATACCTGCGACCAAGGGAAATATTCTGATCGACGGAGAGGAAGCGAATCCCAAGAAACATAACATCTCCTTTGTCTTCCAGGAACCGACCTGCATGCCATGGAGAACGGTCAAGGAAAACGTCGCCTATGGGATGGAGGTCAAGGGTTTTCCAAAGGATAAGCTGGAGGAAAGGCTCACATACATTCTGGGCCTGGTGGGACTCTCCGATACCGCCAACCTCTATCCCAACCAAGTCTCCGCCAGCATGGAGCAGCGCATAGCGGTGGCGCGAGCCTTCGCCGTCGATCCCGACCTGTTGTTGATGGACGAACCTTACGGTCAGTTGGACGTCAAGTTGCGCTACTACCTGGAGGACGAACTCGTTCGCTTGTGGCAGACGCTGAATGCGACCGTGATCTTTGTCACTCACAATATCGAAGAGGCGGTATATGTTGCGGAGAGAATTCTTGTCTTGAGCAACAAACCGACGAAGATAAAGGCCGAGGTTGTGGTCGACCTGCCTCGACCCAGGAGCCTGATCGATCCCAGATTCGTCGAGATCAGGAAGCAAGTGACGGAATTGATTCGTTGGTGGTAGTAGCTGGAGCCTGGACTACGGACCCGTCTTACTTCAGCATGGAAACCCAGGGAGCGAGAAAGGAGGTGCGAACTGCGTCGATCGGCAATGGGAAACAGGTTCCTCCATCGAAGGGATGCGCGTGGCGTTCACCCGGAGATACTGTGCGGACTATCTTGAAAAGGGAGCGGAAGATGAAAAGATGGAATTTATTGTGTGTGGCAACCCTGTGCGTTGCGATCGTTTTCACTGCTTTGGGACCGGCTCAGGCGGCTGACAAACCGTTCAAACTGAATACCGCCTGGGAACCCGAACACGAAACTTTCATTACGTGGTACGCCAAAGAGAAGGGCTGGGACAAGGAAGAGGGTCTCGAATTCAACATGCTCTATTTCGACTCGGGCATGGGCATGATGGAAGCTCTGCCTGCGAAACAGTGGGTCATAGGCGCACTGGGTGGAACCCCTGCGGTGGTTGGCGCCGCCCGATACGGCTCCAAAGTGTTCGCCATCGGAAATGACGAGTCGATCGCAAACGTGGTGATGGTCCGTGCCGACAGCCCGATCATGAAGGTTAAGGGCTGGAATCCCAAACACCCCGACGTTTACGGCAGTCCTGAGCTTATCAAGGGAAAGACTTTCATCTGCACGACGGTATCCTCCGCACACTTTGCACTTAGCACCTGGTTGAAGGTCTTCGGACTCAAGGACAGCGATGTTGTCATAAAAAATATGGACCCCTTTCAGTGTGTGGCGGCTTTCGAATCGGGGATAGGCGATGCGGTGTGCTTGTGGGCTCCTCATATGTTCACCGGTGTGTCCAAGGGTTGGAAGATTGCCGGCGACATCAAGGCGAGCGGCGCGGGATTGCCCATCGTAATTGTTGGAGAAGCTGAATTCCTCGAGAAAAATCCCGAGATCGTGGCGAAATTCCTGCGGGTTTATTTCCGCGGAATCGACATGCTCAAAAAGACGCCCGTGGACAAGTTGGTTCCCGAATACAAGAAGTTCATGAAAGACTACTGCGGGCTCGAGATGAGCGATGAGATGTGCAAGATGGACCTTGAAGCCCATCCGATATTCGACGTCGCGGAACAGATCAAGATGATGGACGCTTCCAAGGGAACAAGCGTCGTTGAGTCCTGGGAACTGGGCGTTCTGGACTTCTTCACGACACAAGGCAAGCTGAAGAAGGAAGACGCCGCAAAGGTTGTGGGCGCGGATGGGAAACTCAATTTCATCACGGACAAGTATCTTAAGATGATTGCCAAATAGTCGGCGACACGGGATTGCATCCGGCTTGCTCTCGGATTCGACCATTCTCGTGTTTCCCCATGAGGCGTCGTCGAGGGCAACCGCTTCGTCAGACCAGTCCATCGCCTGTGGGACCGTAGCGATACGGTCCCCATCGAAGGCCTCCTGGAGGAGCCGACAACCGGGTGCGACGGTCGAACTGCACAACCAATCGGAGGTTCACAGCCTTCCGTCCTGGAGAGGTAACATGGCTTACGAACAGGTCAAGGTCGAAACACCACTCTTGCTGAGAATTCTGCCTGTGGCCAGCATCCTGCTCTTCTTCGGAATGTGGCAGGGGCTTGTCGATTTCAAGATCGTGCCCAATACGATGCTCGCTTCCCCCACCCAGGTGATGGAGCTGTTCTGGGAAAAGCTTTTTGTCACGGACCCGGATGGAGCCCTTTTGTCAACTCATGCCTGGATCAGCATACAGGAGGCTTTTGCGGGATTTTTCCTCTCTCTCCTGGTGGGCATCCCTCTGGGGCTCCTGATGGGCTGGTTTACAGTGGCCGAGGGGCTTGCCAGGCCGATTTTCGAGCTGATTCGTCCAATTCCCCCCGTGGCATGGATCCCTCTCACGATCTTTTGGTTCGGAATTGGAATTCCCGGGAAGGTCTTCATCATCTGGCTTTCCGGCATAGTCCCATGCGTCATCAACTCTTACGTTGGAGTGAGGATGACCAATCCAACCCTTATCCAGATGGCTAGAACCTATGGGGCTACCGACTGGGGAATTTTTACAAAAATCTGCATCCCTTCGGCTTTACCCATGGTTTTTGGAGCCATGACCATCTCACAGGCATATTGTTGGACAACACTCGTAGGAGCAGAATACCTGGCTGCAGATCAAGGTTTGGGTTACCTGATCACCATGGGGAGACGTCTTGCCATGCCATCTATGGTAGTATTGGGCATGATTTGTGTCGGACTCACAGGTGTTGCAATTGGAATTATCATTGAAAAAGTTGAAAAACGACTTCTTGCTGGTATCAGGAGATAGCTCATATGGCTGATGCGACTGCAACCATTGCTAATGAGGTACAGTGTGCAGTTAGAGAAAGGCGTCCTTTCTCTATAGCTGCAACGTTAAAGAATAAATGGTTTCTTTATGCGGTTTCCATTACCGCGTTTTTTGGGATATGGAAGTATGTTGACTATACCCAAGTTTTGGGTAATGGGATTGCACCACCGGAAGCCGTTGTCGTGCAAATATTCCGTCTAACGGGTGATACAATTGCTGGTAAATCGCTGTGGGGACACATATGGGCCAGCACTTACAGAGTCCTGATCGGGTTTGCCATTGCATCGGCGATTGCAGTTCCATTGGGTATAATCATGGCGCTCAATCGCTATGTCAATGCAATTGTCAAGCCTGTATTCGATCTTTTGAAACCTATGCCCCCTTTCGCATGGATTTCCTGCGCTATTCTTTGGTTTGGAATCGATGAACCATCGAAAATATTCATCATCGTAGTTGGCACTTTCGTTCCATGCCTTTTGAATTCGTATATGGGCATCCGCCTCATAGAACCTCAACTTTATGACGTGATCCGCATGCTCGGAGGAACCCGACGCGATGAAATCCTGCAGGTTGGCTTTCCGGCAGCATTTCCTGCCATATTTGCAGGACTGCAGATTTCGGTCAGTATCGCATGGACGTGCGTATTATCAGCCGAGTTGGTGAGCGCCCGCTCCGGCCTGGGCTTCATCATCATTCAAGGCATGCAGCTTTCCAAGCCGGCTCTCGTCCTGGCCGGGATGGTAGTGCTGGCCTTCGTGGCCTGGGCAACCACCCTGCTTATTACCGGTTTGGAGAAGATACTCTGCCCGTGGAAACGGGAGGCCGTTGTGGCATAGTCTGTCTGTGTCACGCCGAAAACAAAGGGGAAACACTGCCGTGGAAACGAATCATGAGGACAAGATTGTCTGCCGGAACATCAGCAAGATTTTCATCCAAAAGGGAACGCAACGGGTTCACGTCCTCGATGACATCAGCGTGAATGTGAAAAGAAATGAGTTCCTGGTCATCCTTGGACCCGGGCAGTCCGGCAAGAGCACGCTGCTCAGAATCATCGCCGGTCTGGAGACGCCCACAACCGGGGAGATTTCCCTCGACGGGAAGGAAATAGAAGGGCCTGGAGCCGACCGCGGACTGGTGTTCCAGAGCTACATGCTTTTCCCCTGGAAGACCGTCATGGGGAACGTGGAGCTGGGACCGAAGCTGAGGGGCATCGGCAAAAAGGAGCGGCGTGAAATCGCATCCCATTACATCGACCTCGTCGGGTTGAAGAATTTTGAGAATCATTACCCGCACCAACTCAGCGGAGGAATGAAGCAACGAGTAGGTATCGCCAGGGCCTATGCCAACAATCCGGAACTCATGCTGCTGGATGAACCCTTCGGACAATTGGACGCCCAAACCCGCTACTTCATGGAAAAAGAAACCGCTCGTATCTGGGAAACTGAGCGGCGGACCGTTCTATTCGTAACCAACAACATAGAAGAAGCGATCTACCTGGGCGACCGTATCATTTCGTTGAAGGGCAAACTGCCGGGCCGCATGCACCAGAGCTATCAAGTCGATTTGCCGAGACCCCGCGAACACCTGGACATGAAATTTCTCGAACTGAGGCATCAAATCACCGAAGCTTCGGATCTAACCCTTTAGGCAGTTTTGCCGGTACCGCGGAGATCTCTACACTCGCCAGGAATTTGGACTCTCGGCCAACGGGCCGGGCCCCATGGTGGGGCGCAGGCGAGAGACATGGGACGGACGACAGCAACGGGGGAACGGACATCAGACCCGTATTTTGACAGGACGTGAAAAACAATGCCGAAAATCTCCCTTTCCACGTGGTCCCTCTTCTTGAAGATGAACTATCGGCGTGCAATGAATTTCGCTGTCCATAACGGCTTTGGAGGTGTTGAAATATGGTCCAGCCCGTTCGATTTCTGGCCCAGGACCGTCACCTCCAAAGAGATTGACGCCATCAAGTCCATCGCCAGGGAGAACAAACTCTCATTGGCCATTCACTTTTGCACCATCGGCAATAATCTCGCCGACCTGAATGCCGGACATCTGAACGAGAGCATGAACCAGCTAAAAGAGACAATTCGCCTCTGCCGCAGGATCGGCGGGCAGGTGGTTGTGGTGCATCCGGGAACCTGCCCAGATGTGAGTGCGCACGGGGAAAACCTTCTTAGCCCGAAGCTGATGCCTGCCAGTTTGAAGCAGGAAACCATCGAACGTTTTAAGAAATCGCTTCACGAAGCCGCACGATTCGCGGAAAGCCACGACGTCGTCATCGGGTTGGAGAACTCAGGTCCGCCCGGGAGAGCCATTCAATCGACCATCGAGGACCTTGCCGAGTGGGTTGCCGATATCAACAGTCCTGCATTGCAGATCGCGCTGGACCTGGGACATGCAAGTGTTGAAGGAAAAATGGAGAGGGCAATCCACCTTTTCGATCGCAGAATCAAACACATCCATTTGCATGATTCCAACGGAAAAGGAATGGATCACGGCGAGATCGGTACGGGCAACATCCAGTGGAATCTGGTGGCCGGCTTTTTGAAGGATTTCCCGGAAATGCTCAGTATAGAGGTCCAGGTCCGTGAGGATATCGAAGGGGCGGTGCTCAGAAGCAAACTATACCTGGATAACCTTCTAAAGGCATGATGGAGTATCCGAAAAGTGGATGGACTTGCACTATCCATCGTGCTGGCGAGCGCCTTTCTCCATGCGGGCTGGAACTTCCTGACGAAAAAAAGTCTGCAAAAGACCGTATTCATCTGGTGGGCGCTGCTGATTTCCGTCTTCCTCTTCTTCCCGATGTTTCTTTACTGTTGGCCCAAGGCTGGCATCGATCCCCGGGGGTGGGCGTGCATTCTTTCCAGCAGCATCGCACATGCCTTGTATTTCCGCTTCCTTAGCGGAGCCTATGAGAGGGGCGACCTCTCGCTTGTTTACCCGCTGTCGCGCGGCTCCGGCCCCCTGCTCATTCCCATCCTTGCAGTCGCGTTGATGCACGAGCGGTTGACGCCACTCGGAATTTCGGGAATAGCGGTGATTGTCTCCGGGATCTATGTCATTCACCTGCAATCCTTTTCGGTTCGATCCTTCCTTCACCCTTTTCTGACGATGGGCGGCGGCGCATCGCTCTGGGCGCTCTTCACCGGAGGAGCGATTGCTTCCTATTCGCTTGTCGACAAGGTTGGGGTTGCCACCGTCTATCCGCCCGTTTACATCTATCTGATGCTCGTCGGCACGTGGCTGCTCCTGTCGCCATTCGTATTGCTGAGCCAACGCGCGGCGATTAGGAGAGAGTGGACCGTCAACAAAAGCACCATTGTAGTTGTAGGATTTCTCTCCAATTTCACTTACTTGATGATTCTCTTCGCCATGCGGACGTGCAACGTGAGTTACGTGGCTGCCGTTCGGGAAGTGAGCATCGTCTTTTCCGCTCTTTTCGGAATCCTGTGGCTGGGAGAAGGACGCGCACGGCTCAAATTGACGGGAGCCTCTCTCATCGCTCTCGGCGTCGTCCTCATAGGGGTGAGTCGCTGATTCGTGTCCCATTTGTGCAGCAGGTGAATATTCCTCCGTGTGGGAGCTCAATTAAATAACATTTAGTTATGCAATCTATGATTATTATTCTTTTGACTTATATATCAGTGACCGGCAAAATGCTTCTTACATGCTTGTTGTCCGGCGAATTTGATGGGGTAAGGGAGTGCGTTTCATGGAAGACGCAGGAACCACTTTGATGACCACACTCAGGAGCGAAAAGAATGGATAGAGAACCTATACTAAAGAGGAAGACGGCGATTTCTTACAAAACGGAGGAAAAAACCGTCGTCCGCGGATATGACCTCAGCGAACTGGCTGATGCAGGATACTCGTTCTGCGACGCCTTGTTTGTGCTGTTCCAGGGTAGAATCCCGACGGAAGCAGAGGCCGATATGCTCCGCTATGAGACGGGTGAGTTCCTGGAACACTCCATGTCTCCGTCTGCGGCATCTGCCATTGCTGTCATTGGCGGCAGGCCGAATCTTCCCGCGGCCGTTTCCGCGGCGGTCATGACCTTTGGCGGTGCCCACGGTCCTGGCGCCGCGCATGGTTACATGATGAACAAAGCCATTGAGCGTGCGCGCGCAGAGGGCAAGAGCCTTGATGAGATGGGTAAGAACCTTGTGGATGAGTACATGGATGCCGGGCTCGCAGTGATGGGAATGGGGCAACCACAGCACACCGACGGCGATCCAAGAGCCGAACCGACGCACATCAAGCATGAAGAGTTGGGATTGGGTGGCGTCTATTTGGAACTCCAGAGGTCCATCGAGAAGCACTTCAACGAACGACGGCAGAGAGAGGGAAGGTCGTACGTAGCGGTGAATATGATTGGAGCCGGCAACACGGCATTGGCAGAGCTTGGTTTCTCTCCCAATGCCGCCTGGGCAATCGGATGTGTCTGCCGCGGTTTCAGTTGTGCAGCTCACGCGCTTTACACCATGAAAAAGGGGCATGCCTGGGCCGCGTCGAAGAGGGAGCCCATGGTGCAGATGCTTGATCTCTCGATGATCAAATATGTTGGGCCACCGGATAGAGAGGTCCCGAGCCAGGAAGAGAGACAGGAATACGCCAGGAAGGAAAAAGAAGAAGGAGGGTACAAGAAATGGGCTCTTTAGACGATCCGAGACTGCCTTACGATTACAAGAATCGCGAGAGGGGAACGGTAGCTCCGGACACTACGAGACAGCCGTTCCGGTGGGCTTCCGAAGTGGCTTATAAGAATGTCCATCGCATCGTCACCCGCGGATACGACACGACCGAACTGGTTGAGGCGGGCTATGGCATCGAGGACGTAATCTTCATTGATTTTCAGTCCAGGATTCCCTTGATCGAAGAAGCCAAGATGCTGAGCTACGTGATGGTCATGAGCCTGGAAGACGGGCTATCGAGCCCGGCGGCCATTTCAAGAATCGTCACGAAATCAAAGACCCTGCTGACGCAGGCTGCGGGCGCATCCATCCTGGCGTTTGGCCATGCTTATGGCGCCTATACCGATTACGGCAAGATACTCGATACGTACCTGAAAAGAGCCGAAAAGGAGGGGATGTCTCTTGCCGAAGCAGCGGAAATGGCTGTCAGAGATAACATCGATAGCGAGGCTCTCGGGGTTTCCGATCTCATGCTGAAAGATCCGGCGGCGAAACGCATGATCGCCCGTGCCGAGAAGCTCGGGGTAGCCGGAAAGTACATCGCCTTCGCCAAAGAGATAGCAAAAGCCGCTCAGAAGCTTTTCAAAGAGCCAGTCGATCTGGACATGCTCGGCGCCACGGGCGCCACGATGATGGACCTCGGATTTTCCCCCGACGCCACGTGGTGCATCCTGGCTGTGACCCGCGCCTTTGCGGGGGGCGCTCACTACTGTGAAGAAGTTGAGCGCGAACAGTATATCAGACTTGGGCAGGCGCTAACGCCGAAGGAACTCTACGATGGTCCCGCCGACCGGCCGGTGCCTTCCCTGGAAGAGCGAGCGAAGACGGCAGTGTCCGGAGTGGCCAAAACGCCGGAAGAGTGGCGTCAGAAGCTCGTGGAAAAGCAGAAACTCAGAGGAAGCGGATGGGGAATTGTCGAGGAAATTGAAGATCCACGCCGCAAGATGTGAAATAGCAGATCTGAAGGACGCCTCATGAGCACCATGAGAAGGGTTGCTGCCCGCGGCGGGTTCTGAAAGATGGAGGTCGTGAAAACCTGTTGCAGGTGGTGGAGTCACGGCCACACTGTAACAGGTTCCAGTGTTAGGGGAGGATTGCAAATGGAGGCCTTAAAATCCGTTAAGAGAAATGTCCTGTTGAATCCAGGACCGGCGACCACCACGGACGCCGTGAAATATGCTCAGGTGATTCCCGATATCTGCCCCAGGGAGCAGGAGTTCGTCGACATCATGGCAGACGTCAGGAAAGAACTGGTCAAAATCGTTCACGGGGATCTCGAGAAATACACGGCCGTGATATTTGCGGGATCGGGAACCGTCATCCAGGATGTGTGCGTCAACTCTCTCGTTCCCGCCAACAAGAAACTCTGCGTGGTGAACAACGGCGCCTACAGCGCAAGGATGGTCGAAATAGCCTCCTACTACGGCATCCCCTGCGTGGATATCAAGTTTCCGTCGACTGGACTGCCCGATCTCAAGGTCGTCGAAGAGACTCTGAAGAATGACAAAGACATTGCCGTCGTCGCAACGGTCCACCACGAAACGGGCACCGGCATCCTGAACCCCATCCGCGAGATCGGGAAATTGGCTCACGACAACGGGAAAGTCTATGTGGTGGACACCATTTCCACCTACGGACTGCTTCCCATCGACATTGAGGCGGAGAACATCGATTTTCTGATGTCTTCCGCACAGAAGGGCCTTGCAGCCATGACGGGCGTCTCTTGGACGATCGGCAGCAGAAAGGAAATAGAGAAATCCAAGGATTATCCCAAACGCTCCTATTACTGCAATCTCTACATGCAGCACGAATTCTTCGAAAAGGTGGGGGAGATGCATTTCACTCCCCCCGTTCAGACAATTTATGCTCTCAAACAGGCGATCCTGGAATACTGGGAAGAAGGCGAACAGGCGCGGTGGAACCGTTTGCAGAAATGCTGGGAGGCGATCCACCGGGGAATTGCAGAGCTCGGGCTGGAGTCCGTCATCGACAAGAAGATCCAGAGCGGCCTTGTGGTCACGGTGAAGGCCCCCGACGACTCCAGGTTCGACTTCTTCAAGCTGCACGATTATTGCTACGAACGAGGCTTCACCATTTACCCCGGCAAGATGTTCGGGTTGAAGACCTTCAGATTGTGCAACCTTGGCGTCATCACACACCGGGATATAGAAGACTTTTTTGTGATTGCAAAAGAGGCGTTCAAGAACATGGGATTCACCATACCCGTGAAAATCAGTTGAGGAATGAATTTCGAGAACGGAGACCGCCTCTGAAACCATCTTCCTCCGGGCTCTCAGCGTTCTCAGCAATGAAATTGTTACGAAAATACAAAACGATCGTTCCACATGATCGAGAGGAAGGAGCGGAGCGGAACTATGGAAGACAATATCAAAGAAATGTACCAGAGAGCCAGGAAGGCTTTTGAAGAAATCGAATTCTGGCCCCAGGAAAAAGTTGATGAGATGGTTCTCGCGGTGGGTTGGGCGTTCATGAATGAGAACACCCGCAAGGCGTTAGCCAAACTCGCGGTCGACGAATCGGGAATCGGCGTCTATGAGGACAAGCTGGCCAAGATCAGGAGCAAGACACTCGGCACCCTTCGGGACCAGGTCGGTGTGAAAACCTGCGGCGTCGTGGAGGAAATTCCCGAAAAGGGACTCATCAAGTTGGCGAAGCCGATCGGCGTGATCGCCAATGTGGTGCCGTGCACCAATCCCGAATCCACCATTTGCTGCCTCTCGCTCAGCACGCTCAAGACCAGAAACGCCATGATCGTATCGCCGCACCCGAGGACGCAGGGGAGCTCGTATCTCACGATACGGTACGCGAGAGAGGCGCTGAAGAAGGTGGGAGCCCCTGAGGACCTCCTCCAGTGCATCAAGAACACCAGCCAGGAGAAGACCTCCGAACTCATGTCCGCCTGCGACTTTGCCGTCGCAACGGGTGGAGCCGCTCTGCACAAGGTTGTCTATGCGGCGGGCAAGCCCGCCCATTCGGTCGGCGCCGGGAACGTCGTTTCGGTTGTGGACGAGACGGTCGATATCCCGGTTGCAGCGAGAAAAATCAAGACCTCCAAGATTGCAAACAATTCCGCTTCCTGCTCTTCTGAAAACGCCGTGGCCATCTACGAAGGGATCTACGACGCCATGTTGGACGCATTGAGAGCCGAAGGCGGCTACCTTTGCAGCACCGAAGAACGCGAAAAGGTGCGGGCCACCCTCTGGCCGGACGGCAAATCGCTCAATCGCGACGTCGTGGCGACTGCGGCTTTGAACATTGCGAAGATGGCCGGGATCACGGTGCCTCCGGACACCAGGTTCCTCATGGTGATTGGCGAGAAAATCGGGCCTGAAGACAGGTTCTCAGGCGAGAAGCTATCGCCCGTCCTGACGGTCTGGAAATGGACCGATTTCAGCGAGATCGTGCAGCGCATCAGAAAAATCCTCAAGTTCTCAGGCGAGGGCCACTCCGTGTCCATTCATTCACGAAACGAGAGCCGCATCCTGGAGCTTGCAAAATACGCCAATGTGGGCAGAGTGGTATGCAACCAGCCTCACTGCCACGCCAACAGCGGCGGCTGGAACTCCGGTCTTCCCGCCACCGACTCTCTCGGCGGCGGCACGTGGGCCGGCAACATGACGAGCGAGAACATTCACTGGCGGCATTTCCTCAACTATACGTACGTCGCCAAAGAGACGCCGGAGCAAATTCCCACCGAAGAGTGGATCTTCGGATCGTACTTCCAGAAATGGGGTAGAGATTAGTCTCTGTCTATCTGGCACTTTCCATGCCCGGGGCTTTCCCCTGCGGCATAGTCTTTTCATCCATCCGCACGGCAATCCCGCGGCACGCGCTACGGGGTTGCCCCCTTCGGGGACCGCGCGCCCGGCCTGCAGGCCCATCCGGGCACGGTCTGGAACAACGGGTTTTTCGATGACAAAAGCTGTTATTTTCGATTTCGGTCAAACCCTCGCGGACTCTTCAAACGGATTCCGCACCGCTGAAAAGGTCGCGCAGAAGGAACTCTTCATCCGTGTCAACACGGCGTCATGGGACGATTTCCTGACCGTGTACCGAAAGCATCGAAAGGCTTTTCAAGAAAGAAGCGATTTTTCGAGGCCGGCCATGTGGGAGAGGGTTTGCGCGCATTTTGGCCTCCAACCGGAAGAAGATTTCCTCAAAGCACTTGAAGAGAACTATTGGGACACGGTCGAGGCCCAGACCGCCCTTTTTCCCGAAACCCTGCGCGTTCTCGCCGGACTCGCCCCCGAATACGATCTTGCACTTGTCACCAATACCCAGGGGCAAAAGGATTCGGCCAAACACCGGATTGACCGCTTTCCGGCGCTGGAAGGAATTTTCCGGGTGATGATCGTGGCGGGAGAGTCCGGCGTGCCGCCGAAACCCGATCCCATCCCATTCCGACTGTGCCTCAGGCGTCTCGGCATATCACCTGGGGAAGCCGTCTTCGTCGGCGATGACTGGCGCATTGACATCCAGGGAGCGCTGAATACCGGGATACAACCCATCTGGCTTCGGCATCGTCTGGTGCAGCGAACCTGGCCAGACGCGGGAACACCGGTTCCCACCATCGACAGTCTGGATCGGCTCCTCGACATGGAAAGCCTTCTCTTTTCAACTCATGACGGGACGATACGGCCATGAAGATTATCGTCTGCCTGGATGGATGCGGCCCGGAATACCTGGCCCGGAGCGACACGCCCAATCTGGACGCTATTGCCGAATCCGGCTTCGGCAAGGTGGGGTGTGCAGTTGTCCCCACTGTCACGAACGTGAACAATGCCACCATCGTAACCGCTAGTTTTCCCGAGGTGCATGGCATCACTTCCAACTACTTTCTCGATCCTCGGACGGGCCGGGAGGTCTACATGGAGTCTTCTGAATTTCTCCTGACCGAAACCATATTCCGTCGAGCTAAGAGAAACGGATGGAAATCCGCTATCCTGACGGCGAAGGACAAACTCCGGACGCTCATTTGCGACGGAGCAACTTTTTCGGAATCCGCTGAACGGCCGTCTGCCTGGATGGTCGACTCTCTCGGCCCCCCCCCCGAGATCTATTCCATCGAGGTCAACCACTGGCTGTTCCGCGCCGCACGCTTGGTTTCAGAGAAATGCTCGCCCGATCTGCTTTACGTGACCACAACCGACTATGTGACCCACGCCCACTCTCCCGAGGACGAAAGATCCCAATGGAACTTGAATCAACTGGATCGCCTCCTGGGCGATATCCTGAACGTCAGGTCGGACGTGGAGATCGTGGTGACCGCCGATCACGGCATGAACCCGAAAACGCGCGCCTTGGATCTCAACCGCATCCTCATGGATGGCGGGATAGAGGGCGACGCCATCCCCATCATCAAGGACCGGTACGTCGTCCACCACCGCAATATGGGTGGGGCAGCCTATGTTTATTTGAAAGATCCCGGCTCGACACTGGCCGATGCGATGGCTCTGCTCAAGGAAGAGCCCTGGGTGGAATCGGTCATACCGAGCGCACAAGCTGCATCCATGTACCACCTTCACCCCCTGCGCATCGGGCATCTTCTCGTCCTGGCCGATGCGAATACCGTTTTCGGCAGCCTGCCCGCCGCCAGGGAATCAGTCGAGATTCGCTCCCACGGGTCGCTCCACGAACGTGAAATTCCGATTCTTGGCTGCGGACGCGGTCCCATGTCCTCCGTCCCCGAATCGAACCGCGATGTTGCGGCATGGATCAATTGATGGATACCCCCGTTTTCGTCCGAGCAGTGCGTTCACATAACCTCACTTGATTGGGATCGCCCAGATGAAAGGAAAAAAGCCGCTCAGGGAAAAGGCCCGCGTCAACAAATCCCGTGAAATATACAGGGGGAGACTCTTCTCATTCGCGGTGGAGGACGTTACGCTGCCCAACGGCAACGACGCTGATTTCAGCATCATCCGTCATCCGGGGTCCACGGGAATCGTGCCCATTGCAGACGACGGCACGGTTCTCATGACCCTTCAGTACAGGCATGCCGTGGGGGAATATTTGCTGGAAATCCCCGCCGGGACGATCGAAGACGGCGAATCGCCCCTGGATTGCGCCATAAGAGAACTGGAGGAGGAAACCGGGTTTACGGCTCGCGAATTTGTCGAGATTGCAGCGGTCTACATAGTTCCCGCATACTCTGACGAGAAAATCCACGTGTATCTTGCGCGAGGCCTCAAGCCATCGCTCCAACATCTGGACAAAGATGAGATACTTGAAGTTGTAAGATACCCATTCGAAGAAGTAGTACGACTCGTGCAGGAAAATATAATAACGGACGCGCTGACTGTCTTGTCGATATACCAGGCACACATGCACATCAAGAACACGCATATCCTGTGGTAACGGCCTGTCCGTTAGAATCCAGAAATTCTCGAAGCGCCACGAGTGAGGGGGGGAAGCAGGTGAAGCCAACGGGAATCGGGGTATCGACAGGATACCTTAATGATAGCTGAGGTCATTGGAGGAAAGAACATGATTCGCAAGCAGGATTCGCTCCTGTATCACAGTGAGGGAAGACCGGGGAAAATCGAAGTCAAATCCACAAAACCCTGTCTGACTCAGAGGGATCTCTCCATGGCTTATACTCCAGGAGTAGCCGAGCCGTGCAGGGAGATCGAGAAAGATCCCCGGAAGGTTTTCGACTACACGGCCAAGGGGAATCTGGTTGCCGTTGTGACTAACGGTACTGCAGTACTGGGACTGGGAGATATCGGACCGCTCGCCGGAAAGCCCGTTATGGAGGGCAAGGGAGTTCTTTTCAAGCGTTTTGCCGACATCGATGTTTTCGACATCGAACTCGACACTAAGGACCCGGATGAGATCATCCGGGCAGTTGAATTGCTCGAACCCACCTTCGGGGGCATCAACCTCGAGGACATCAAGGCCCCGGAATGCTTCTACATAGAAGAGGCTCTGATCGAGAGCATGAGCATTCCCGTCTTCCACGACGACCAGCATGGTACGGCCATCATCTCCGGCGCCGCTCTTTTGAACGCGATCGAGCTACAGGGAAAGAGAATCGACGAGGTGAAAGTGGTCATGTCGGGGGCGGGCGCCGCCGGGATTGCCTGTGCGGACCTTTACGTCAAGTTGGGTGTAAAGCGTGAAAACGTCTTTTTTGTGGACTCGAAGGGCTTGATCTACCGAGGCCGCAAGGAGGGCATGAATCCCTACAAAGAGCGCTGGGCGAACGGCGACGGCCCAATGGACCTCGGAGGGATCATGAAAGGCGCAGATGTGTTCGCCGGAGTATCGGCTGCGGGACTTGTGACGAAAGAAATGGTGAGGAGCATGGCGGACAGGCCGATCATCTTCGCCATGGCCAATCCCGATCCGGAGATCACCTACGACAGAGCAGTGAGCGCCCGCGGTGACCTCATCATGGCGACCGGCCGCTCCGACTACCCCAACATGGTAAATAACGTCCTGGGATTTCCTTTCATCTTCCGAGGCGCGCTCGACGTGGGCGCAACGGCGATAAACGATGCCATGAAAATCGCAGCCGTGCACGCACTTGCCGATCTCGCTAAAGAGGACGTTCCCGATTCCGTGCTCAAAGCCTATGGAGAACAGTGCATGGAGTTCGGGCCAAAGTACATCATTCCGAAACCCTTCGATCCACGCGTGTTGATCTGGGAAACTCTGGCAGTGGCAAAGGCTGCCGTCGAATCAGGGGTGGCAGGAAATCCCATTTCGGATTGGGAAAGTTACCGCGACAGTCTCGAAAGCCGCCTTGGACGCTCTCAGGAAGTCATGCGAAGGATCATCCACAAAGCGCAACGCGATCCCAAGCGGATTGTCTTCCTTGAAGGGCGGGAGCCGAAAATACTTCGTGCCTGCCAGGTCGTGATCGACGAAGGCATCGCACAGCCCATCATACTCGGAAAAAAGGATGTGATAGAACGCATGGCAAGCGAACTCCATCTTGACCTGCGTCAGGCGATGATAGTCGAGCAGCAGAATTTCGCCCGGTACGACGAATATGTCGAAGAGTTCTACAAGTTGAGATGCAGGAAAGGCGTCACCCGCCCTGAGGCCGCACGGCTCATGCGCAGCAATGCTTATCACTTCGGCGCCATGATGGTCAAGATGGGCGATGCCGATGGGCTGATAGGCGGCGTCAACCAGCACTATCCGCAAACAATTCGGCCTGCGCTCCAACTGCTGCCTCTCGATGAGCAAACTTCCGTCATAGCTGGTCTCTATATGATGGTCCTTCCGAAAGAGATCATCTTCTTTGCAGATACCACGGTAAACATTGAGCCGACGGCTGAGCAACTGGCAGAGATCGCGATCTGTGCTGCGGACACCGTGAAGCGGCTCGACGTCGAACCCCGCGTAGCTATGCTCTCCTTCAGCAACTTTGGCAGCGTCCGCCATCCGCTGTCAACCAAAGTGGCCGATGCTACCAAAATCGTGAAACGGCGCCGCCCTGACATAACGATTGACGGCGAAATGCAGGCGGATACGGCCCTCGTTCCAGAGATTCTCAACGGGACTTACGAATGCAACACGTTGAGGGAGAAAGCGAATGTCCTCATATTTCCCTGTCTCGAATCCGGGAATATCGCCTTCAAACTCATGGAACGTCTCGGGGGCGCGAAGGCCATCGGCCCCATTCTCATGGGCGTCAGCAAAGCGATTCACGTCCTCCAACGGAATTGCGACGTCGAAGACATCGTGAACACCGCATCCCTGGCTGTCGTCGATGCCCAGAACCACGTCTCCGCAAGGGGGCAAGGCCCGTGCAAATGACAACCGGGTGATCGTTCCATTGCCGTTCCTGCCCGACTTGTCTATATCACAATTCCCACAACCGCGGCACCGACCTTCAACCACCAAGGGAGAGGCTTCCATCCGGCCTCTCCCTTTAAAAAGAAACTCGCGCAGACACCAGAGTCCTGCGTTACGTCAATAAGAAACTCCCGGATAGAATCACTTGAAAAAGGAAAAAATTACTTCAATCAAGAGATGGTTTTGGCGTATTCGTCCGACCATTGGTACACGGCGTCGACAAACCTCTGGAGCGCTTCGGAAAAGTACTTGTCTTTATGATAGACCATGAAAAATTTCCGCCTGATGGTTCCATCGGTCAGGGGAACAGCAGCCAGTTTTCCTGCCCGGACCTCCTCACCCGCTACATTCTCCGACACAATTGAGATGCCGAGTCCCCCGGCCACCAGTCTCTTGATCCCTTCATTGCTGGAAATCTCAAGAGGAATGCTGATCGTCAGGTGGAATTTGGATACCAGTTCCTCGAGGATCCTCTGGGGCGCAGAACCATTTTCATGCATAATTATGGCCTGACCGTCGAGATCGAGAGGTTCGATCGTGCCCTTGTCAGCCAACGGATGGTCCGGTGGAACGATGACGACCATCCTGTCCTCCAGGATCTCGCGCACAACCAGCTTTTTGTGTTCTATGGGATAGGAGATGAACCCAAGGTCGCAATTGAGGGAAGCGGTGGCTTCCACAACCAGTTCGGTCGGGAGAAGATTCGAGCATACATGCACATGAGGGCGCTCCCTGCTATAGGGGATGATGATGAAAGGCAGGTAGTAGGCTCCAAAACTCTCGCTGGCAAGTATCCGGATGTGCCCCTTTTTTCGTTCCTGGAAATCGCGAATGACCTCGTCGGCCTGTTTTTCCGTCTCGAAGATTTTCTCGGCAATGCCGTAGAGGACCTGGCCAGCATCCGTCAGGACAAGTTTTCTGCCAAAGAGATTGACGAACTTGATTTCGTAGTGTTCCTGCAATCTCTGGAGCCCCTTGGTCGCAGCGGGCTGCGTCACGCAGAGCGCATCGGCTGCCGCACTGATGCTGCCGAGCTTGGTCGCGTAATAGAAGATTCTGAGCAGATTAATATTCACTAATAATAACCTCCCATTATTAGTAGCACAAACTATGCCGTCAGCAGAATTATAGCGCGACTCCATGCCTCCCGGTCAAGCTTATTTCCTCGACTCGGGCGCTCTTATCACGTCTTTGCCGTGATCCTCCCGTGCATGTCGCTGCACCGCAGTTCTCCCCAAATCGCAAGGCTCGATCTGTCGGCGCTGCCGCCGGGATGGAACACGCACGTGTCTTCGCCGGAGGTCACTCAAGCCGGGACCCTCCCCTCTTCGCATGAGGAGTTTCCGTCAACAACCCGCCAATCCCACGAATTGTTATTTAAACTTTAATTACATAACTTCAAGTAATACTATGGATAATTATTTATAGTTTGACTGAGTTCCATAACATGATTAAAAACATGCTCGACGAAGGTTGCGCCCCCTGCTTCCAGTGAAGCCGGACGACGCGTGACAAATCTTGAACAGCAGACGGCCGCAGGCCGGAGAAAGCAGAGGAACTCATGGAAACCGCACGGTCTTTTGTAATAAAATTGGTCTACGATCTGCTTGCGGGCGGAAAGAACCCTTGCTCGGCGGAGGAATCCTGCCTGTGCACCGGACGGATTGATCGAGGAATGCTGAACGAGGTGGTGGGCGAATGGCTGTGGATGCACAAGTGAGCCGCATCTCGTGGGAGGGAACCGAACCCGGGGGGGCCTGACGAGTTGGAGCACCAAACCTCCTGGCCAGCGGCAGGGCGTGAAGGAAGTCGTTAACCGGCTTCCCCATCGCCCCAGCCCTCGGGGAGACGCTGTTTCACCGGCCCTCGCCACGATGGTTTCATGAGGTTGCACGGAGACGCTGGCCTCATTTCAGTTTTTCAATCTATAATCAGTTTTTCAATCTATAAAGAGATGTATCGATGGAGCGATTCATGGCTGCACCGCACAAATCAGAAGGTGATGTCAATATTTCGCCAAACCGCACGGCATGGCAGACGGCGAATCTCGACGACGACACGCGAGCGCTGCTGGAGGAGGACGCCCGTTACTTCCTCAGCCAGTCGCTTTCGTCTCCCTGCCTCAATGCAATACGGGCGTGCGACGGGATCTATATCGAAGACCTACAGGGAAGACGATACATGGACTTCCACGGAAACAACGTTCACCAGGTGGGCTTTGCAAATCCCTTCGTCGTCGCCGCCATAAAGGATCAGCTCGACAGTCTGCCTTTTTGCACCAGGCGCTATACCAACCGGGTTGCGGTCGATCTGGCGAGAAAGCTCGCCCAGATTGCTCCTGGCAACCTGAATAAGATCCTCTTGTGCCCGGGCGGCACGGGCGCCATCGGCATGGCCATCAAGCTGGCGCGCATTGCAACGGGCCGTCACAAGACGATTTCCATGTGGGATTCCTTCCACGGGGCGTCCCTCGACGCCATATCCATCGGCGGGGAAGCCATATTCCGCCAGGACATCGGCCCCCTCCTCCCCGGCGCCGAGCACGCCCCGCCACCCGACGAATACCGCTGTTTCTACGAATGCCATCGTCGAGGCGGGTGTGACATGATGTGCGCCAGGTACGTGGAGTACATCCTCGAAAAGGAGGGAGACATTGCAGCGGTGATATCGGAACCGGTCCGCAGCACCCCTTACATTCCAAAACCCGAATACTGGCATCGAATACGCCACGCTTGCGACCGCCACGGCGCACTGCTCATCTTCGACGAGATCCCTCATGCACTTGGACGAACCGGCAAGATGTTCACCTGTGAGAATTTCGATGTGACCCCCGACATGCTGGTCATCGGGAAGGGTTTGGGCGGCGGCATCCTCCCGCTTGCGGCCCTCATCGTGCGCGAAGACCTCGACGTTGCCGGCGACCGGGCGCTGGGTCATTACACTCACGAAAAGAACCCGGTTGCGTGCGCTGCAGCACTGGCGACAATCAACTTCATCGAATCTGAGAATCTGCCCGCCCGTGCCGCCGAGTTGGGCCGTTACGCACTGCGCCGCATGGAGGAGATGAAGGAGAGACGCCCTCTGATTGGAGACGTCCGCGGCCTGGGCCTCCTGATGGGGATAGAACTGGTCAAGGACAGGACCACGCGCGAACGGGCCGTCGAGGAAGCCGAACGTGTGATGTACGCTGCTCTGAGCAGAGGCCTGAGTTTTAAAGTGACCATGGGAAATATTCTCACGCTGACCCCTTCCTTGACGATCGTCAAGGAAGAGATGGATAAAGCCCTCGACATAATCGACGAGTGTCTGGCCGAGGTCGACAAAATCTAAAGAGAGCCGCTCCGGCGCATCGCAACGTCCGGATCGAGACAACCCACCATGCAAGAAACGAAGGAAGTAATCCTGAACTACTTCAGAACCGGCGAGTTCGAATCAGCGATAGATGCTTTCAACCGATCGGGCATTTCTCTATCGGATTCCGATGTTCAGTCTGTTTTGGATGATTTCGGCAAAACACTCGATGAAGCCCTGTCAGCTCGCGATGGCCTGACGGTTCGGATGACCCGGAACAGAATCTCGGGACTGACCCATTATTACCGGAGTGGCTTTCAAACGAATAGCGTTATTCCCGTGGTCTTGCTCCATGAAGGATATAGAGGGAAAATTCTCCTGGTTTCGATATCTGGAGGAATACTCGATCAAAACATATGCATCAGGTCAAATGACATTTATCATAGAGAAATACTTAGAAATACCGAGTTGGAAATCAACGATATCGGCATGAAGAACGCTATGGTTCATCAGCTAGGCGGCGCATACCTGGATGATAAACAAAATGATTGCATACTCATATGGGGAGGCAGCGATGAATTCGGTGCATGCGACAAGGAATTTGTTGCTCGCCTCCTCCATCCGTTCTATCCCGACAGGGCCATAGTCATCGAAGACTAACCATCAGCCGTTACCGCCCTGCCGGTCTCTGGAATGCCAATCAAGATTCATCGAACTCCTTCTCGTCGAAAGGAATTGTCTGGCTCGGCGGGATCTCTTTCCTGGCGGGCTTTCGAACGGGGAAACCTCCCGGGTTCTCGTCGCCTCGGTCTCGGTCGAGAGCCGGCCGACACTGCTGGTTCAATGCGCTCATGACGTGCCCGTCGCCATCGGAAGCTCCGTGAACGCCATCTCCCCCGTTGGCGTTCTCGCCCAACGCACCGCCTTTGACGAGGGCCAACATTTCCGAAACGAACTCTCCCATCTGTTCCGCCTGGGCGCTCAGCTCTTCAGACGCAGATGCCGATTCTTCGGCACTCGCAGCATTTTGTGCGACCACTTTATCCATTTCGTGCACGGCCTTGGCCACCTGCCCTATCCCTTCGGCCTGCTCGTGGGAACCCTCGGTGATTTCGACGACAAGCGCTGCAGATTTTGAAATATTTTCGACGACCTCACGGAATCCCGACTCGGTCTCCAGCACCAACGCAGCTCCTTCCTTCACCCTCTTGACCGTCCCTTCGATCAACTCGGCCGTATTCCTCGCTGCATCCGCAGCCCTCATAGCGAGGTTTCGCACTTCGTCCGCAACAACGGCGAAACCGGCACCGGCTTCGCCGGCCCGCGCGGCCTCGACGGCCGCATTGAGCGCCAGCAGATTCGTTTGAAACGCAATTTCATCGATAGTCCTGACGATCTTTGAGGTTTCTTCACTTGCCTTGGAAATCTCTCGCATGGAACTGTTCAGTCTTTCCATGGACAGGTTGGCCCGCGAGGCAGCTTCACTGGTGCCCGCCATCAACTGCTTGGCCTGGCTTGCATTGAGAGCGTTCTGTCGGGTCATTGCGGACATCTCCTCCAGAGACGAGGAAGTCTGCTCTATGGAGGCGGCCTGCTCCGATGCCCCGTCGGCAAGTTCCTGGCTCGCAGAGGAGACTTGCATGGAGGCGGACCTCACCTGGTCGGCGCTCTCTGAAAGCCCGGCAACAACGCGATTGATCGGTCTGGCGATGCTCCTGACAATGGTATAAGCCAGTATGATTCCGAAGACCAGGGCGATGGCGAGTCCCGATGTCACAACAAGTGCTGCGGACTGAAGAGACGCGGCGGACATCCTTGACATCAGGCGTGCGTTTTCCATGCCGGAGCCGGCCATATCCCTGGCCGTTTGAAGTAGCAGTTCGCCTGCCGCGGCCCTCTTCCGATTCATCTCCTGCACCGCCTGCACGTCCGCGAAAAACTCGTGCATGGCCTTTTCGTACACGCCCGCCGCCGCGGAGATATCCCCTAGAACTTTCTTGCTCCGGCCCGATGGGCTCTTTGCCTTCAGTTGATCCAGTTTCTTTTCAATCTCGCTGAAATACTTCTGCATATCATCCAGAAGACCCGAGGCGCCAGAGACCTGAGCCTGGGCCCTGGCATTTGCGGTGAGGATCCAATTCCCGAGATCGATGATATCATGGATCATCGAAACCTCGGTCAGGCGATCGAGAAGTTCGTCGGCGCCACCGGAAAATTCTATAGTACTTCTCATCTTCTCGTTACGTTCCAGGAGATAATCATAGGCGTTCTTCATCAACTTCTCCGCCGCCTCATCCATTGCAGCCCGAAGAGTCGCCATGTTTTCATTCCTGGCGACGGTCTCTTGCATGAGCCGCTCGTACTCGTTCGCTTTCGCTTCCGCCCGGGAAGCGCTTTCCATCGATTTCCCGAGTTCGGCGGACCCGGCGCCGAGCCGCCCGGCGTCTTTCAGATACTTACTCACTTCGCTCAGGCTCTTCTTCCCCGCTTCGAAAGAAATCTTATCTCCCGTATAAGAGTAACCACGGTCCTGGTACATCATATCCTGCGCATATCGCTCCACATTATTGCTCACGGCGACTCCGGGGACGACCTCTCTGTCGAGTTTCTCGGAGAGGTTCGACACCGTTTGCATATTCCACAAGGCCACCGCTCCCAGACCCATCGTGAGGAGAAGAACAATCGCGAACCCCGAGGCGATCTTGAAACTCAAACGCGCACTCTTGAACATTTTGCATTCCTCCCACTACCAAACAATATTCGCACATGCCGGCTTTGCAGCAGCAGGAATCTCCACAGGCGGAATCCGTGGCTTGCCCGTCTGAAAAGTCGGCTTCGAACCATCACATCTTTATGACAGAGGAAACGGCGATATCCCCATCGAACAACATCTACAGGGACTCCAGACTGACCGCAGAGCGCTTCAAGCGTGTGATAACCCGACGTACGCGTTCAAAACCAGTTCCGAGAGGATCATACCGATCCGACATATACACGCTTGACCCGCTTAGATACGGCGCACGTCAGCTCGTATGGTATGGTGGACAGTTTTTCTGCTACCTCCCAGGCTTGAATGACGCCCTGTGAGGATTCTCCCCACACCACCACCTCATCGCCGACCTCAATCGGATCTCCGCCGACATCCACCATCGTATAATCCATGGTGACGGTTCCGACCATCGGGTACCGCCTGCCCCGAATCAGGACTTCTCCCTTATTCGTCAATCTGCGGCTGAGGCCATCGGCATAACCTGTTGGGAGAACGGCGATCCGTGTATCTTTCTGCGGAGTCCATCGCCTCCCGTAGCTGATCGGGTGTCCGGCAGGCATCTCCCTCAGATGGGCCACAACCGTTTTTAGCGTCATCACCTGTCGCGGCTCGACAGAATGGGAAGTCTCGAGCGAGGGATAGTGACCGTACATCAAGATCCCCGGCCGAACGGCATCGAAATGACTCGCGGGAATATCCAAAATGCCGCCGCTGCTGGCCATGTGGATCAATCTCGGGCCATTTACGGATTTCCGGACCAGCGACAGGAACTGACCGAACCTGGAAAGCTGAATGTTCGAGTAAGTCTTGTCCTTTTCATCTGCCGTCGAAAAATGGCTGAACAGTCCTTCCCATCTGCATGCGCCAGATTTTACGAGAGCATCGAAAACACCGGGCGCATCGTGAAAATGGAGTCCCATGCGCCCCATGCCGGTTTCCGCTTTCACATGCACCACCGCGGGCAGTTCTTGTCTGGCTTTTTCTATCCAGGACAAATCCTCCGCGCCGAATACCGTGATTCGAAAACCAGCCTTGATGGCATGTGGAATCTCATCGGGAAACAACCTGCCAAGTACGAGAATCGGCTTGTCTATCCCGCTTTCCTTCAACTCCAGGGCTTCTTGAAGCTGCGCCACCGCAAACATGCCGACGCCTTCCTTTACCAGTCTCCTGGCGACAGGCGCTGCACCGTGCCCATAAGCATCAGCTTTTACGACAGCTATGACTTTAGAAGGCGCAACCAGGTTCTTGATGCAGTGTATATTGTAAGCAAGATTATCGAGATTTATCAGGGCATGGGTCTTGAATGTCATTGATTCACCACCTGTCTGAGCAGCTATAAACGAATCATAGCCAGCAAGATCGATTTCTTTAAAGGAGTTCTACGTCTCCGATCTCGTCACGCGCCATTGGCGGAACCGGAAACCAGGAACCATGAAATCGATATCCGAGGCGCCTCGCACTGATTGTTCATTCAAAATCACTCTCACCCAATACCGAGTATCCCTAAACAGACCATTCATTTATTTTACCAGAGGTGAGGGAAAAAAGCACACCCATCTTGACCTAGGTTAAATATATCTCTTCGAGGACTTTACGCCCGATGGAGTGAATTGCATGAAGTTCCTCATCTCCGTGGGCAAGGGAGATATAAAGTTTCGTCGACATGGGGTTCAGAAAAATCCCGTTTCGAAAGAGACCGAGCGCAAAAGCCATGGCCTTTGCACGGTCTGCCCGGAAAGCGGTGCGGTAGTCGGTCACCCTTTCGTCCGTAAAGGCCAGGGCGCACAAGGGACCTTCCCCCAGGACCCGGATGGCCAGCCCCATCTCCGAGACAATCGATTCAAAACCATCCCTGAGCATCCTGCCCATCTCGAACAATCGGTCGTAAGCGCCGGGATTCCTGAGTTCGTCCAGGGTTGCCAGGGCTGCGGCCGCCGTAACGGGATTGCCCCCCAGCGTGCTGGCAAACCATACGTAATCCTCCCGGCCGAGATTCGCCTCGATACAGAGGTCGAGAATATCAGCCCGGCCGACAATCGCGCCCACTGGATATCCCCCGCCAAGCGCCTTCCCCAACGCTGCGAGGTCGGGGATAACCCCATAATACTCCTGAGCCCCGCCGTAGGCGAGGCGAAAGCCGGTCACACACTCATCGAAGATCAGCAGGATATCGTGTTTTCGGGTTATGTTTCGGAGACCTTCGAGGAAACCCTCTACGGGAGTCGTACATCTGTGCAGGGGCTCCACGATGACGGCTGCAATCTCCGAAGCATGTTCCCCAATGATGCGGGCGGTCGTCTCCAGATCGTTGTAGGGTGCGATCAGCACGTCGTTGCAGACAGCCTTCGTTACGCCGGCCGAAGTTGGATTCGGGACGGGAAAATCCAGTAATTTCTGCGGGAAAAGGCTTATCGCTCCGAATTCGTTGCCTCCATGGTAGGCGCCTTCGAACTTGACGATCTTATCACGCCTTTTGCAAGCACGGGCAAATCGAACGGCATACATCGTGGCTTCGGTCCCGGATGCGCAGAACCTTACCTTTTCGGCGCAGGGCACTGCCCGCACGAGTTCTTCAGCAAGCTTCAAAGCAGGTTCCGAAACATACGAGAAGTTTGAACCCGCCCTCACCTGCTCTTCCACCGCCTCACATATCCGGGGGTGAGCGTGTCCAAGGATGACCGATCCCCACCCCATTGTAAAGTCAACGTATTCATTGCCCAGAGCATCGTATACTCTCGGTCCGCGGCCGCGGGAAAGAACGATGGACAACTCACGCGGCAGATTGTACTCACCCAGAGATCCTCCGGGAAAGACTCTCCACGACCTCGATCCGAATTCATTCGAAGATTCTCTCATTCGTCGAATCCTTACTCTCCTGATATCACAAGTTAAAACCTACCGTCCATCCGCTGTTGGCCGATGATGCGCAGGGTGCGGCTCTCGGTATTTCGAGCGATGAACGACTGCACCAAATGGGTGGTCGAAATGTCCTCTGCGAGCCGGACTACTCTCCGGGCGATCGGGGTTCAGCAGGGTCCGGCACGGGGGCGGCACTGCGTTTCTTGAATCGGAACGGCCACATGGATAGGACGCCCCACCTGCAGGGCCTGCATGCAATTCTTTCGATGGTATCGAGGTAGCCCTCTGATCTATCGAGATAAAAAGAGAGGGCCTGAGAGAATCTTTTTCCCACAATCCCATTGACGAACAATTGACTGATTTCCCGATTTCTCCGCAGGACCGATTGCGACCGCAACAGTATCCGTCGTTCCTCGGGAGACATCTCCTGCAAGAGCGAGCAGAACACGCTCCGGGCGCGCGGCTGATACATCCAGAAGTAGAGAAGGTCCAGTGCGTTGATGATGATGATGTTCTCCAGGTCGCGCGCCTCGGTGCTGATCTTGCGCATGAAGTTCTTGGGCGATTCGAGCATATCGAGTACGTCCATTTCCGAGAAAATCAACTCCATCAGCGCATATGTATCGAACAACTGCGCCAGCTTCGTGGCGTAGTCCCGCAGGCGCATGCGGATGTTGTTGTGCCGGTCCGCCAGTCCCTCGATGACGCCGGCCACGCAGTCGGAAGCCGTTTTGGAAATAATGGCCGCCCATTTCTGTAGGACGTCCTCAACATGCGGAACGCCAAACCCGGCCAGGATGACGGCGATGACGGCATTCAGAGCGATGGCGAGGGGAATCGACAGGATGCTGCGGAATAAGTTCCCGACGACCGCCTGCCTCGGCAAACCACGCCAGAGATTATGGCCCGATATATACAATCCGTTGGCAAGGGCCATCACCGTAAACAGGAGCGTGGGGCTGGTCGTGGTGTTGATGTCGAACATCCGGTCCAGAAGAACCGTTTTCACGAGATAGTCCAACAGAGGAACGGAAAATCCGGTATAGAGCAGCGAATCGCTCAATCGGTCCCAACTGACGTAGCTGTCCCACTTCAGAAGCGGCGAGCGCCGAACGCCTCCCGCGCCCAACACGGATTGCAGGATATTGCGTAATCCGGTGATTCCAAACCAGATGAAAGCCCCGAAGTAGGCCAGCAGCCACCAATCCTTTGTCAGGTAGAACGTACTGAATGCGGGAATCAAACCAATCAGGACCTTCAGAGCATTCTTGAGCGTGCTATTGAGGTACTTCCAGGAAAGCCCATTCCCCACGGTCTCGGAGGGTAAATCTTCCAGGTGAAGTCCGTTGCCGCTCTCCTCGCTGACTCCCCCCAGTGCGACGATATTGCCCTGTGTCGCTACGTGGGTGGAACACTCCTGCACGAGCCAGTCCTTTTTCCGCCGTCGGCCCGTGAGCCGAAATCCGGGCACGAAGCGCGGCAGGCGACTGAAAGCATTCGTCACGAATCCCGGTTTTTCCCGAGGAAAGTAAGTCAGCCGGAGGTAGGCCTCAGTGGTCACGGGTATTACCAAACGATGGGGTGGTTGGGCGATCTCCCTTTGAGCCTTACGGGGCAGCGTGTCCATTATGGCGAGCCCCATGCCGTGCAACCTCCGAGAGTGGCCCGTCGAATCGCTTCCAATTCGCGATTTCAACGGAGCTCTCTTGTAATATCCCTTAAGCACGTCGATGTTGCAGAGAATTTCCTTGAGCTTTTGTACTCTTTCTTCTCGATATGAATCCTCTGACGTATCTACACGATGAATGATTTCTCGGATGTGCTTTTTGAGTGCTATGACATTGCCTTCGTTAATACTCCTCTGAAATTCATTTATTTCGTAATAATGAGGCATTTTTCCTGTGGTATAGTCTTTTAGATTGAATATTTCCAGGTGACTGATTGCACCTTTGCAGTCATAGATCAGTTCAAGGACATCTTCAGTCCTGAGATTACTTAAGTTGAGTGTGATACGATAGCCTGCATGGAGGTCGTTTAGCCGGTCAATGAGTTCGGGAGGTGAAAGTCTGAGCAAATCAGGAACATTGGAATCGTCACGAGGAACATGCGGGTCGGGAACGCCTGGGTTGTGAGCAGGACGCAAATAGCATTCGACGATTGCCTCCGAGTCCAGCCCATCCATCTCTTGTACCAAATTAGCAATTTGCTCACGTCTTTCGTTCGTTGCTTCCTTGTACTCACTTCTAAGTTCAACAACTCTGGACTTCATTGCCTCAAGTAGATTGGTATGAATGAATTTAGCCAAATGAAGAATTGAAGCCTGACCGCTGCCCACAAAGGTCATAAACTCAGACTGATCGAGCGGATCGAGTGCCAGACCATAAGTATTATTGATATCAAGGCGATGTCTTTCATTAAATTCGCGCAAAATGGCAAAAACATATTTTTGTTGATATTCCGATACCTTCATCTCTTCTTCTATAAATGATCTTATCGAAGAGCTATCCAAAAAGAGCAAGAAATCCTGTGCGTCCGAAAAACCGCGTGGCACCCAAAACAATTGGATGTACCGGTCGTAAAACCTGCTTGAGAGTTCGACCCCGATCCGGACAGTAATGCCCATGATTTCAGCCGCTTCCAAGAGCTCCTCTGCCGCCTTGGACCCTACGTAGTTGTAGTATATTACGGTCAGGTGTCTGATTCCCTTGATCCATGCATCCATGATCAGGTGAGACGGAGATTTCCGGCCCTTGGTATTCGAATCATGAACGTGGTCATCGAATGTCACCTGATTCCATTCCTCAGGCATTTCCAGTAGATGATATCGGCGCAACAGTGCCCGGATGATACGTGGTTTGCCCGACGTTGCGGTACGGAAATCGTGAGCCAGTTCAAGCTGCCGGAGTTTGTTATCGCCGGTTCGCACCAGCTCTTTCATGATCTCCAGGAGGACCCGGGCGGTGTTGTTCTGCATGGGGCTGTTGCCGCTGTGCATGACTTCATCGCGCAGGCAGCGCAAGGCAGTGATGCGTTCGTCGGCTTTCCCGGCCTCCAGGGACTCCAGTAAACGGGCGGCGGCATATGCGATGCGCAACCCTCTGGACGCCGCCAACTCTTTGATTCCGCGCGGGTGCAGGTAGGGATACAAGAGATTCCTCAGGTACCTGAATGACTCGTTTTTCTTGAGCACATCGTTGACGATGGTCAACAATTCGTAGTCCTGCGGATCGAAAAGGAGTCTCAAGATGTCATTCCCCATGCCGCAACCCCATACACGTAAGTCAGGCTTCCCGGCAGCCACAAACCGACAATCCGAACCTGGCGGAAACAGGGCCTCAACCCCGATATCCGCGGGCAAGTTCGCGTTTTTTCACCTCCCTCGAAAAGGAGGAGAGTGAGGGTGGATCGCTTGGGCGATTCATGCGTGATTGTGCAGCCATGGGATGATGACCCTGCCTGCGGCCTCTCGACATCGAAACCTCCCGCGGCTCTCTCATTCTTAATTTTCCCCTACTCAAGTCAAACTAATATTTCTCATGACGATCATAACAAAAAATCATTTTCTCCTCTCTATTCGATCACCAGCCTCCTTTCAATCGTACGATCCACTCCCTCTGAAGCCGCTGTGGATTCGTCCAGACGAATCCACAGCGCACCATTTGTGGTCACCTGCTCCCGATCGCCGAAAACCCATTATGCGATGGATATCCCCAACTCTACAGCATTATGGCGTGAGAGCGGACACAAAATTCGGATCGGCGCAATGTAAATCCCCCTTTACCTTCATAATCTTTCCTGTATTATATATTTTAATCCTGAAAAGCCAAACCCATCGCGAGGTGGGGGCGGAAAGCCACGGATCTCCACCGGAGATAGCTTGGCTGCCTGGACGGTGGGGGGTTTTCCGTTTCATTCTGTTTTCGCTCCATACTACAATTCATTTCAGGGCAGGAAGATGGCAGAGTCGGTAAGAGTTGCCCAGATAGCTGAAGTCTACTCAAAAAACAGCTATTATAACTGCTCGAGATCTTATAAATCCAGCACAAGCATCCGAGACTTCGTTGAATTTTCAAATGAAGCGCTTGAAAAATCAAAAGAGCTGTCATCGAGACAGAAATCCGAGCAAACATCCAACAACCAGCAAAATGGCGTAGATTCAGTGCTTAAAGAAAGTCTGAACATACTGAATTTAAACAAATCCGCATCTAAAGAAGAAATCCGAAAGGCTTATCTATATGCCATCAAACAATACCATCCGGACAAATACAACAATTTACCACCCGAATTTGTAAAACTTGCCGAGGAAAAGACAAAAGAAATCAGCCAATCCTATAAGAACCTGATGTCCATCATGGTTTAGCTATTCTGTGCTATCCGATACGATTCATTATATCGCCTTTTGTACATGGCGCTATTGTCAAGCGCCAGCATCGTGGACGACACAACCGGATGCCGCGAAGGCACGGGTGAACCTCATCAACAAGAGCGCCGCAGGCAATCATCCGTACAGGTACAGGCAAATGACGACCGACAGCACCACGGCGATGACGTCGGCCGTGAGACCTGCAAGGAGTGCGTGGCGAATCCTCTTCACCTGCACCGCCCCAAAATAGACGGCCAGGACATAGAACGTGGTCTCGCTCGATCCTTGCAGCGTGGAAACGAGGTAGCCGGTATAGCTATCGGGGCCGATGGCGGGATTATTGATGATGGAGGCGAGAACCCCGTAGGCGCCAGAACCTGAAAGGGAACGCATCATCGCCATGAGAAGTCCTTCGGCAGGGAGCCCCACCCCGGCGGTCCAGCCGCCGAGGCGACCCACGACGACGTCCATCGCCCCGCTCGCACGGAGCATGCCGATGGCCACGAGGATGGCGACGAGGTAAGGGATGATCTTCACCGCAACCTGAAAGCCGTCCTTCGCCCCTTCCACGAACACCTCGTAGACGCGCACCTTATTGGCCGCGCCATAGCAGAGAAAGCCCAGCATCAAGCCCGGCATGATCCATGGCGAGATGGTCCTCCCGTATGCGACGGTGAGCGGGATGACGGCGATCACGGCGCCGAAAGCCAGGGCGCTGACCCAGAGCGGATAGCTCTCGGGCGATTCATCCGCCCGTTCGGGTTCGTCCCTCCCTCCGGGAACCGCAGCCTCGTCCGATTCTGCTTCCACCTCTTCGCAACCCGCAACAACGGGCAATGGGAAGAATCTCTGATATGTCCGGGTGATGAAGATGGCGGCGATGGTCGCGCAAACACTTGCAAAGAGGGTGGTGGGAAGTATTCCCGCTGGGTTTGACGAACCCGCCGCCGCCCGAAGAGCGATGACCCCCGTCGGCAGCAGGGTCACGCTCGCGGTGTTCACGGCAACGAAGAGAACCATGGCGTTTGTGGCCGTTCCCGGATGCGGATTCAGCTTCTCCAGTTCCTGCATGGCGCGGATCCCGAACGGCGTCGCGGCATTGCCCAGGCCCATGACATTGGCCGAAAGGTTCAGGATCATCGCTCCCATCGCCGGGTGCCCGGAAGGCACATCCGGAAAGAGCCGCACCATCAGGGGGCGGATGAGGCGAGCGATTGTCGCGAGCAGGCCGCCCGCCTCGGCCACTTTCATCAACCCGAGGAAAAGGGTCATGACTCCGATGAGACTTATGGCAAGTTCCACGGAACTCGCGGCCGATTCCACCATCGCCTTGGAGAGGCGCTCGATGGGAGCGACCGCGTCGGCCGTCGGAACCCACACGAGCTGTTGCCATGCGGCCGTGAGGAACGCAATGAGCACGATAGCGAAAAAGACGACATTCATACCCGGGTAAGACGCCCCCTTCTCATATCACGCTCGTGTTGGCACCAGAACAGAGGATCGAACGCTTCCGGCACTCCAGGGTAGGGTTGGCAAGCGTTTTATCTTGCCCACCGAAACAACAGTGCAGTCCTTCTCGGTGGACAGCGCTCCCGCTTTTGCCCACCCTGCAAGGAGCCTCGTTGCATTATTGGAGCGATCGTTCCACGCACATCCCACGCGACCGGCATCTACCGATGGGCGGTCCCTTTTGCCAGATCCCGCACGACCTCTTTCGTGCTTTTGAAATCATGCCGAAACCAGGTCTTGAGATGCGTATCGTCGGCGATCAACTGAGGCGGATCACCCGCTCGAATGGGGCATTCCCGCACGTTGACCTTCACATTGAAAGCCTCTTCCACGGTCTGCACCAGTTCGCGGACCGAAGTCCCCGAACCCCTGCCCACGTTGGACACGAGACGTTCCTGCGACGCGATCGCATCCAGCGCCTTGATGTGCGCCGCCGCCAGGTCCATGACATAGACATAGTCGCGGACGGCAGTCCCGTCGGGCGTCGGATGGTCGGTCCCGAACAGCGTAAACTCGGCGCCTGTCCCGGCGGCCCGGATGAGATTCGGCAGTACGTGAGTTTCAGGTTCATGCCTTTCAAATATCTCGCCCTCGGGATCGTTCCCGATCACGTTGAAGTAGCGCAGGGCGGCGTACCGTATCCCGCCGACCGGCGCCACGGCGGCAATCACCTGCTCGCAAAGCCACTTTGAGAGGCCATAAGGATTCGTCGGTTCTTTGGGGTGGTCCTCGCGTATGGTAGGCGTTTTCGCATTCCCGTACGTCGCACAGGAACTCGAGAAAACGAGTTGCTTCACTCCCGCTCTTTTCATCGCCTTGAGGAGCGAGATTGTCCCTCCAACGTTGTTCTCGAGGTATTTCTCCGGGAGCCTCGTCGACTCTTCCACATAGGCATAGGCTGCAAAGTGGATCACCGCATCGACCTTGAAAGCCTTGAGCGCATGGAAAAGGGCTTCTTCATCCCGAATGGTCCCAAAGACGAAAGGCCCGAATTTAACCCACTCCGCCCAGCCGTTGACGAGGTTGTCGAAAACGATGGGGTTGTGGCCGGTCTTTTTGAGGAGTTTGGCGGTGTGGGAACCGATATAGCCGGCCCCTCCCGTAACCAGGATATTCACAGGCGCCTCCTGACAATCGATTGATTTGCTCTCCCGAGTCGATCCTTGATAGGAGTGTTCCCGAAGCTCACCCCCCGGTCGCCGAACAAGCAGGACAAGGACGAACCAGCGGCGTTCGACCGAACACTCCACACGCCTCCGGATCGCTTCTTTCTCAGCGCTCTATCTATCACACTCCGCCACTTTTTCCATAGAGAATCCTGTTCCCCTTTCCCGCCCACCCGGGGTTTGCCTTCACTTCGATCCGGGCCGGGCTGTTTCGAGACGGTGAATTCCAGGCGAAGTATTCCGGGTTTTGGTATTGTCTTTCCACGACTTTACGATAATATTGGCCATTGGTGAGGACTGGGTCACTGCTCTAAAAATGAGGGACTTTTCGGTACGCACTGCAAGACGGCGCCGAAGAGCGGCGCTTTGCCCGCTCAGACAACCCGTTCTCAAAGGCGAAGGAGCGCTCCCGCCTGCCGGGCCGTCTTCTCTGCGTGCAACGACAGGATTCGAGACCATGACCGACGAGACATCCCGATTCATCTCGATCCACCGGCTCTCCAACCGGTTTGAGGCGGATTTGCTCGTGAGCGCTCTACAGCAGGAGGGAATCCCCGTCATCCTGCGGTCCTTTGAAGAAACGCCCTACGACGGGCTTTTCGTGTCCCAAAGGGGCTACGGCCTCATCATGGCGCCCCGCGAAGACGTCCCCCGAGCCACGGAGATTCTGAAATCCCTTCTCAAGGAAATCGAAGCCAACGGAAACCAGGACGATTTTTCAGCCGTCGATCCCCTTCTCTGGGAGAGGCTGAGGGACGCGGACCCCGAGATTGTCTGTCGGAACGCGATGACGCGCTACGACGCCGAGAGGGAAGCCTATGTCGTCCCCTTCCTCAACGCAGAATTCTTGTGTTTTCCGGAACGGGAACAGATTGAACCGTTCACCGTGGCTCCATTCCATCCAGTGGATTTTCAATTCCATCTCGTGCTGCTGCACTATCTTCTGGAAGCAGTGGACCGACCGGCAACAGGCAAGTGGATCGGATCGAAGGACGTTCCCGGCGGAGAGGCCTTCTTTCGCGGTCCGCACGATTTCCCGGTCGAGCCTCTCATTCGGCTCTTCGCATTCCGCCCCGAGGCCTTTGAATCGGCTTCGGCGAGTCTCGGCGGGATCAAGGTTCAAACGGGCGATCTCGCCTGGCGTTTCCCGGTTTTTCCGCGAGTTCCCACGCTCCTGGTTGTCTGGAGGGGAGACGAGGAATTCGAGACCGCTATGCACGTGCTGTTCGACGAAACCATTTGCCTTCACATGAAAAAGCCCGACGTCATCTGGGCGCTTGTCAACGTTCTTTTCAGATGCCTGCTCACTGCTGGAAAGAGCCTCATGGAAGGACGAAACCCATGAACAAGGACCCGCGCATCATCTCGCTTGCTCCCACGCAAACCGAAATCATCGCCGCTCTCGGAGGGTTTGAACTTCTCGCCGGGGTGACCGAGAACTGCGATTATCCGGAAGCTGCGGGTGAACTTCCCGCCTTCGGTTCGTGGTACGCCCCGGACCTCCTGGGCGTCATTGACGCCAGGCCCGATCTGGTCTGCACGTTCGGAAAGCACCAGGAGGAAATGAGAGCCGCGCTCGCCGAGGCCGGGCTCCAGGTCTACCATAGCGACCCGCCGACGGTGAGGGACTCCCTTGCCACTTTCCGTGAGATCGCGGCGCTCATGAACCGCCCGGAAGCCGGCGTAGCGCTCATCGAGGGACTCAAAGAGCGGCTCGAACGGGTGAGCGGGGCAATGGAAGGGCTCGCCTGGAACGATCGCCCTCTCGTCTTCCGCATCATGCACTGGGACCCTCTCATCACCGTGGGACCGGGGGCCTTTCAGCACGACGTCATAGAACTGGCCGGCGGCTGCAACGTCATGGCCAATGGATCCTCGCCTTACTTCGTATGCGATCCCGCCCACGTGCGTGCGAGGAATCCCCACGCCATTTTCCTGTGCGAACCTCATATAAGAAAACTACTGGAAGAGGATGCCGAGTGGCGGAAGGTATCGGCCGTCCGATCCGGACGCATCTTCATTTTCGACTGCGGCCTGACCTGCCGCTCGGGGCCGAGAATCGTGGACATGGTGGAGGGATTGGCGAGAGCCATCCATCCTGAACGCGCGAAACACCTGCCGGGGGAGCAAGCAGAACACCGGCGGGGCTGCTCGGGAACCTGCGCCACGCGATGAGGCGTCGCCGCCCTACCCCGCCGGGGCAAGGGCGAATCGCACCGTATTCGATCTGAAGAGCCGCAACGCGGCTTTCTGCTCTTCGTTTCGGGCAAAAGCTCACGAGGGGCTATCTTGCCCGCTTATCGCCAATCAATCCAGGGGGTCGTTTTCCACCAGGTTCCAGATGCCGCAGGGGCAAGCCCCTGCGCAGAACCCGCACCCAATGCACCTCTCTGTATTCACGACCATTTCAAACCCGTCCCCGCCGGTGGTTTCCTTCCTCGTGATGGCCGCTTCGGGGCAGATGGCGGCACAGACACCGCAGTCACGACACGCGCCGCAGGACGAGCAGTGTGAAGCGCACTCTTCGATACCGTCGAAGCTCATTTTCCGCGGGTCGAAATATTCGAGCTTCACTCGTGAATAGTCCACTTTCCGACGCGCATCACCTCGGGGTCGTTTCCCCGCCAGGATATCGGAAATAGCCCTGGCGGCTTTCCGTCCCTCGCCGATGGCGTCCGTCAAGAGGCCGAGTTTCACGGCATCGCCGATGGCAAAAACCTGCGGGTCGGACGTCTGGCCCCATTCATCCACTTTGATGAAACCGCGTTCCGTGGCGATGTTGTCGGGCAGGAAACTGAGATCCGGCATATCCCCCACGGAGATGATCACCGTATCTGCGGGAATCACCTCACCCGTGGTCAACTCCAATCCTTCTGCGGTAACCGCCTGGCTGAAATACGGCCACCGGAACTTCGCCCCCGCCGCTTCGGCTTCCTGGCGTTCCTTGCCGAAAGAGAGCGGTTCCTGGATGTCCACCAGTGTAATCTCTCGAGCTCCCAGGCGATGCGCCTCCGTCGCGGCGTCACACCCCACGTTGCCGGCCCCGATGATGACCACTCTTTTCCCCACCTCAGCCTGATCCATCTTGCTTAGACGCAGGAATTCGATCGCCGGAATCAGCCGTTCCTTGCCGGGAATGGGGAGCACCCGAGGTTTCTGGGCGCCTACCGCAACGACGATGAAATCGAAGTCTTCCTTCAGTGCTTCGATATCGGTTCGCGACAGACGTTGCTGGAGATGGACCTGCGGGATGGCTTCATTGATCCGGTCGACTTCCGCATTCACCACCTCATCGGGAATCCGCGTTTTCGGGATGAGCGCAGAGATTTTGCCGCCAAGCTTCCCGCGCATGTCGTATACGACGGCGTCGTGTCCCTGCCGGCGCAATTGCCATGCCACCGAAATGCCCGCAGGCCCGCCTCCGATGACGGCGATTCGCTTCCCGGTCGCGGACGGAAGCTCCGGAAGCTTCGCTCGAATACTGGCTCTCCCCAACTGTCCCACGTCCACCGGCGCCATATTCACGGTCTGGCGCGTGCAGCCCTGCATGCAAAGGTTGGGGCACAGATAACCGCAAATAGAGGCTGGAAAAGGTGTATAAGCGAGCGCCAGATCGACGGCTTCATCCACCCGCCCCTCTCGAATCAACCGCCACCGCTCTTGGACCGGCATGCCAGTTGGACAACTGGCTTCACACGGGGCCAGGTACTTTCGGTTTTCCCATACCGGCACGTATCGGCGCAAGTCCCCTCGGGCGACCATTGCCACGGGACCGCGTTCGAGATCGGTCAAATCGCCGATCAAACCTCCCCGGCCCAGTTCCTTATCCCAGATTTCCTCCTGGAATGCGATCATGGATCGTCGCGGCCGGGCGAATCGCTCGTGGGGAGCACGAGCAACCAACATCTGCCATTGAGTTCGATCGTTGAGGTGGCCGTACAGATCGGATTGTCCCAGGGTCTTGAGAAAGATCTTGAGATTGCTGGAAAGCCAATGCCATTCTTCATCGCTGATGGGGACCAGTCTGGCGTCCGCCTGGCTGCATCCCTTGTGGGGACCGCGAAAGAATATCTTCCCCCCCACCATTCCGACGCAGGGGCGGTATCCGAGAACATTGTGCGGGTCCTGACCGTCATGCCCGCAGACGACCGCGATTCCACCCGCCATGAACTCGGCGAAGTAGTCCCCCACGGACCCCAACACCCAGAGTTCCGGAGGCGAAAATCGCGGATTGTGTTTGGTCATCGTCATTCCGCGCGCGCCGATGTTTCCCGCGATGGAAATCTTTCCCTGGGCCATGGCGTTCGCCGCGCCGTTGCCCGCATTTCCGTGAACAACGATCTCGGCGCCCGCGTTCAACCAGCCCACGTCGTCAGAGGCAGGCCCCATGACCTCGATGAACGTGTTGGGAAAGCCCATCGCCCCTACGCGCTGCCCCGACGAACCCGTGACCTTCACCCTCACGGGATCGTCTCCGGCTTTCCACAACCGTCCGCCGATTCCATGATGGCCGAAAGCCTCCACCTCCAAATAGCGGTGTCCGACCTCCACGGCCTTCTGAATCCGCTCCTCGAGGATTCGGGACTCGATGCGGTGGCCTCTTTCGGTACCGCAAATCCGACAAATCTGGTGACTTTCCATCGTATCTCTCCGTATTCGCCCCTGCCTCCGGGCCATTACGCTCGTCATTCTCCTCATCGCGCCAGAGCCGGTTCGGAAACCGTCAACCAACGGGCACGAGCTAGACCACGTACTTTATCTGAAGGCGCTCCGCCGCATCGCGATCGTTGATCGCGAGTGCGTCGGACATCCCGATGGGTAGTGAAGTGGATCGCCCGAGGGGCGCCACGATTTTCTTAAGCTCCGTGTCGAAGCTGAGAAAAACATCCACCACGCGCTCCGCCACTTTCTCCGGATCGAGGCGCCTGTAAAGGCGCGGGTCCTGAGACGTGATGCCCTTGGGGCAGAGGCCGATGTTACAGATGTTGCACCTGTCGGTTTCCGATCCCAGGCAACCGCCCGCCGCCTGCATCATGTACTTCCCACTCTGGACGCCGCTCGCGCCGAGCATGATGAGCGCCGCCGCATTGGCTGCAAGCTTCCCGTTCTTTCCGACTCCGCCTCCGGCAAAAAGCGGCAGTTCGTTTTGCCGACCCAGTTTGACGAGGTTCTGGTAGCAATCACGGATATTGCTGGCGATGGGATGACCCATGTGATCCATCGAGACCGTGTAGGCCGCTCCCGTTCCCCCGTCCTCGCCGTCGATGGCGAGGCCTCCCGCATAGGGATTCCGGGTCAGGTTGTTGAGCACGGCGAGGGCCGTGGACGTTCCGGAAATCTTGGGATAGACGGGCACTCTGAATCCCCACGCCATGTACATGGACTGGATCATCTTGGCCACCGCTTCCTCGATGGAATACTTCGTCTGGTGCGTCGGCGGGCTGGGCAGACTCACTCCCGCGGGGACGCCGCGAATGGCCGCGATCAGCTTGTTCACTTTGTACCACATCAAGAGGCCGCCGTCGCCCGGCTTGGCGCCCTGGCCGTACTTGATCTCGATGGCGCAGGGGTCTTCCTTCATTTCCGGCAGGGCGTGCACGATCTCATCCCACCCGAAATAGCCGCTCGCGATCTGCAAGATCACATACTTGAGAAAACGGGACCGCAGAAGCCTCGGCGGACATCCGCCTTCGCCGGTCGCCATGCACACCGGCATGCCGAGCTCTTCGTTGAGGTAGGCGACGCCCATCTGCAAGCCTTCCCACATGGTGGGAGACAGAGCGCCGAAGGACATGCTGCCGATGATGAGCGGGTAAATTTCGCGCACCGGCGGAATCCAGCCATGCTCCTTGAAGAGCTGCAAGTTTTCCTCGGGAGGCAAAATCCGGCCGAGGAGAGTGCGGAGTTCGAACTCATGCCGCCCAGCATCGAGAGCCGGGTCGGTCAGCATGGAGATCCTCGTGAACTTGATCCGGTCCAGAATCCCTCCCGCCTGTGCATCGGGAACGTTTCGCCTGCCGCCCCGCCGGCGCGGCTGCCCTCCCCTGTTGAGGTGAAATCTGAGCTTGTCCGCTTCATCCCCGCGGTAGGGCATGATGCAATCGTTGGGACAGACCAGATTGCAGGACGAGCACCCCACGCATGCATAAGCCGGGTCGGTCTTCTGCCGAACCCCGTGGTACACCTGGTACACGTTGGAGGAGGTCTTGTTGACCCCCAGTTCCCCCACGCCGGGAATCTCGACCAGTCTTTTCCTGTGAACGCCCAGCTCGATGGCGTGGACCGGGCAGACAGCCGTACACCGACCGCAGAGGGCGCATTTGTCCTTTTCCCAGTGAATCTGCCAGGGCAGATCCTTAACGCTTAGTGAAGAAGGGGTAATGAATCCATTTGAGAGCATATCTTAACCTCCTGACGGTCAGGACGAATGATGACGGTATCCACATGCATGGGCTGAAAATCCTTGCTCTTGTTGCGGTGGGGAATCGCCGCATCCAGTCCGCACATCTCCGATGAAATGGCATAGAGACCCGGTCTTCCCCCCACAACGCCAGGCCGCAATTTCTTGCGGTCCTGAACCATGAAAAGGGTGTTGTCGGGCAGGACGCCCATGACGCAGTTGGGTCCGTCGATGATCAACCTGCGGCATGAATGCTTGAGTTGCTTCAGAAGGGCTCCATCCGGATGCCGTTGGAGGTCTTCATCCTGTAGAGGGGTGATGACGTGCTTGTAACCTTCAAGCCCGAGTCCCAACCGGTGCAGGCAGTAGTGCAGAATGTGCGTGAACACTTCGGAGTCGGAATTGTAGCCGATGTACCCGGGAAACCCCCTCGATGACAGGAACTCTCTAATGGGAACAAAAGCCGTGTTCTCACCGTTGGTCATGGTGGCCACGCCCTGGATGAAAAAAGGGTGGCACGCGTAGAGATTGATGGCGTAATTCGTGTTCTGGCGGCCTTGAGCCAGGATCACGCGAGCCCGGAGGTCATCCCGATCCAGATGCAGGTATTCGACGACGGTCATGGGATCGCCGATTTCCTTGAGCATGACCACGTCCGGCCAGAAGCTATAGACGATCATATCTTCTTTTTCTTCACCCATCTGGCGAAGCTGGATACGGATCATCATCAACCGGTGCTCTTTCTCGGAATCGCTCAGTCCCTCCCACGTCTCCGGATACTCGTACGCCCGTATGAGGTAAACATCCCTCCTGGGAACCCCCGACGGGGGAGTCTTGGGAACCTTGATGGAAATCTTGTACTTCGTCATGAATCCGATGCTCATCATGAACTGATCCAGACGTTTCAACCCGTCATTCGTGAAGATCCCCGACAGGATGGGGGCACCCTTGAGATCCTCGAAAGGACCTCCCAAATCACTCAGAAAAAGGCCAACGCCGGAGCCGTCATGCCCTTCTCGCATCACATCGAGGGCCTGGACAGCCATCACGGGGGACTGAGGTTCCTGACTCGTCATTGCGAATAAACGACACATCGCACTCGGTTCTCCTTAATTGCCTAAATTACCAAATTACCAACACCAATCACCTACGAAAAGCAGGCTCGTTCATCACCCGAAAGAGCCCAAATCCATCCCACAAAAGAAAGGCATTTCGCCACCCCCCAAAGCCCCGCGTCACGCATCCGCAGCCTGACGCCTGGCAGGGGTGCTACGACCACCCATCGCATCAATCTCGACAAATCCCATGAAAATCGGCGTGGACCGGCGCCATCCATTCCGATTTTCCGGACTGCGCTGTTTCCTTCTTAATAGGACCGGTCCATCCGGCAGGCAAGTTGGTCCACCGAGCAGGACTCACTAAGGGGGCAAAACTCTCGAATCCCTCGCCGGGACAGTAGAATATAGCACCCACCATGGCGAGCGGCAAGGCGCAACAGCCGACATTCAGGAGATTCCTGATTGAAAGCTGCCACTTAACACAAAAAGCGACGGTAAAGCAACGGCTAATATCGATGCAACATCATTTGGAGGCTGACGTCCCACCAGTATTCGGACAGTGCCTCCTTATCCGGCGGGAGAAGTCCTCTGCAAATCAATCGGACTTCGATTCCTGCCAGGATTGTGCTGTTTTGATGAAATTTCGTAATATTCATGCCATTTGGCGACCACTTGCCCACGCGGCAGATGCGGACCACGCCTGCCCGCCCCGACGACACAACCACCCGGACGGAACAGAGCCGAGACCGTGCCATCCCTGGCGCTTTCTCAGTGCGCCGCGCACCCTGCTCAGCCCCTCTGTAACGCGCCAGGTCGGCGCGACGGGATGGCACGCCAATTGCTCATCTCCCCGGTCGAACGGTTTGACGCTCTTGACGAACGAGCGCAACCAGGATTGGGAGGCAGGTATGATTACTTCTTTGCAAATTTTCATCGGGTTTGTTATTGGATGTACGGGCCTGCTTCAGATCGCGAGCACCCCCTTCTCGGGGTGCAGCGCGCTTGTCCTCGGCGGGTTCCTGATCCTTGACGGGATCGACCATCTCTGCCGCAACGAGGAATGAAGGGATGGCAGGTACGAGAACGGACGCAGGCATGGAGATTCAAAAGGTTTACGTCCTGGAAAACGATGAAGCGACAGTGGTGTGCAAGAATTGTGGCGCAGAGAAGAGAACGAACGCCGCACCCTTCTTGCACAGAGGCCCGGTCAAGGTCAAGTGCAGGTGCGGTTTTGCCTTTCTCGTGAGTTTCGAAAAGAGAAAGCATTACAGGAAACGGGTTTCCATTGCAGGTTGCTACCTCAGAAGCGAACCGACCGGGGACGCGGGCGAAATGGTGGTGGAGGACCTCTCCTCCTCGGGCATCGGATTCAGGATGAACTTCAAGACCAGGCTCCAGGTGAATGACATTGTAAAGGTTCAGTTTGTCCTGAACGACGGGCAAAAGTCGAAAATCTCTCGCAACGTCATCGTGAGACGTGTGAACGGCCATTTTGTCGGCGCTGAATTCTGCGACCGGGACAACTGTAGACCGTTGTCCTTTTTTCTGCTCCCGTAGCACACCCGATTGCCCGGGAGCACCCGCCGGCGCGCGAACCCGACCTGAATAGACCCCAGCTTTTCATGCTGCCCCGATGACAGGAAGGAGGCCGGAGTTCGGCAGAAATGAACCGCGATGAACAGTTCAGATCATTCTAAGGAGGCGACACTTGCTCAAATTTGTTTCAGCGACGGTTTTGTCAGCTCTATTTTTGATTTTGGCCGGATCCGGTCCCGGTATCTCGGCGGCAGCCGACGGGAAAGCCGTATTCGACTCCCTCCGGTGCGGCTCCTGCCATAAGCCCGATCAAAAGGCGGCAGGGGCGGCGCTCGTTGACATCGCAAAGGCCTACCCGGATCGCGAGCAACTCGTCAAGTTTTTCGCGGGCGAAACCAAACCCGTCATGGAAACCGGAAAACCGGGCATGATGCGCGGGCAGATGCCCGGGCTTCAGGCGCTTTCGGACGAAGACAAGAAGGCTTTGGCGGATTACATCTTCAGCGTGAAGTGACCTTGCCTTTTTCCAAAGCCGCTATCTACCAGTCAGCCGCGACTTCCATGCCGCCCATGTGGAACGAAGGGAGAGGATCGCCCTCAACTCGTCCCGATGCCCGCTCAAGAACCCCCTGACCATCGCGCGAGTACAGCAAAGCCCGCCGCCTCTCCGCAGAATTTTCTTGAGAAACAGCCACTCCGGCATTCACGGGGAGGAGATAGAGGCGTTTTCTCAACACTCCCGGACCATCTGCAACCAGAACGTTCACAACGCCTTCCAACAGGCATTGGCACGGTTCCATACGGGATGCTCTTCCAACCGGCGGCTCATTCGGATCGAGGCATCGCGGTCGAAGAAAAAAAATAAATAGTCCCCCATTTTCCAGGTCCGCCGCCGTACCGACAAGGATAATTCCAATCTTACGGCACTGCGCCTTTGACTTTTTGTTCGAGATGGTCCATTTTGGCCTTCGTGCGCAAGAAGATGCTATCATTATAATATCGATCCGTTAAACAGGGGAAAAGATGAAGATCATTCAGACGCCCGTAGGGCACATGGCAGTCTTCTGCTACCTCGTTTATGATGAAGAAACCGGTGAAGGAATACTCATCGATCCGGCAGGGGATGAAGGCAGACTGCTAAAGCTCCTGAAGGAAGAGGGAGTTAAGCTTCGCTACATTGTGAACACTCACGGCCACCCCGATCACACCTGCGGGAACGGGCGGCTCCGCGACGCCACGGGGGCGGAGATTGTCATTCATGCCCTGGACGACGAATTTTTCCAGAAACCCGAGCTCAAGGGGTGGGCCAGGATGCTCGGGCTCGATTCCGCTCCTCCCGCGGACGTGAAAGTGCAGGACGGCGATAAGCTGACCTTCGGAAACATCGCCATGAAGTTCGTCCATACCCCCGGGCACACCCCCGGCGGGTGTTGCATACTCATCGACGGGAATCTCTTTACCGGCGACACTCTTTTTGTGGGAGCGGTCGGGCGCACTGATTTCCCTGGATGTTCATTCGAGGAACTGATCGAATCACTCAAGAAACTGATATGGTCCCTGCCGCCGGAAACCGTCGTCTGGCCCGGCCATGATTACGGCGACAGCCCGCAATCCACCTTGCGCCACGAAGCGGAAACGAATCCTTACATTGTCGAATACATGAAATGAAACAGGAAACGCGCAGGAGATGAGAGCGATGCTTCAATTCATTTCATTTCCTTCCCCGCTGGGGTGGCTCCTCGTCGCGGGTAGTTCCGCCGGCATAACCATGGTCGCGTTTTTGGGCGAGAGAGAACCTTCGGACGATGAGTGCCGAGAAGTCATCCGGAAGCAATCTCGCGGAGCGCCGGCCGAACGCGGCCCGACCGCGGCAAGCCTGACGGATGCCAAAGAGGCCATCTTGGAGTATCTGACCAGCGGCACCCCCATTCCACCTCTTCCTCTCGATATGGCGCGGGGCACCCCGTTTCAGCAGGAGGTGTGGGGAGCCATCGGCAAGATTCCTTTCGGGGAGACGCGCACGTATTTGGAAATCGCCAGGGCCGTCGGGCGGCCGCTCGCATCCAGAGCTGTCGGGCAGGCTTGCGGCGCCAATCCCCTGCCCATCGTCATTCCCTGTCACAGGGTGGCGGGAGCTGGCGGGAAGCTCGGCGGCTACACGGGAGGAATCCACGTCAAGGCAGCTCTGCTTCGGCTCGAAGTTCCGGGAAGCGCCCCCGGTGCAGCATAGTTCACGGGCATCCGGCCGGATGTGCGAATCCCCTCCGATCCATACGGCTCGACTCCGCCGTCCGTGCGAGAGCCGTCCGTGGCCATCGGGACGAGGATTCCTTACCAGCCGAACCTTACCATCAACATTCCACACAGAGCGAAGGCATGGTGTTGTCGGCTTGACTGAAAACGGCACGATCTGCAATTGAGAGCGGAGGAACGATCTTGAAACAAAAGAGTCTCAAACTGAAAGACCAGATCAAAGAGCCTTCCGGAAAGCTGGGGGTATTGATCCCCGGTCTTGGCGGAGCTGTGAGCACAACTTTCATCACCGGAGTGGAACTCACTCGAAAGGGACTCGGCGAACCCATCGGTTCGCTCACCCAACTGGGAACCATTCGGCTGGGAAAACGTTTCGAACACCGATCCCCAAGAATCAAGGACTTTGTTCCGCTGGCCCCTCTGGAGAGCCTCGTTTTCGGAGGCTGGGACCTCTATGAGGCAAACGGCTTCGAGGCCGCACTCTACGCACGCGTCCTGCAGCGCGAGCACCTCGACCCGGTCAAGGACTTTCTCGGAGGCATCCGCCCAATGAAGGCGGTCTTCGACCGCCGCTTTGTCAAGAACCTCGATGGAAGCCATATTAAGGAAGCCAGGGGCCTCCGCGCCCAGGTGGAAGCGTTGAAAGAGGACATCCTCCGCTTCAAAGAACAAAACGGCGTCGACCGGTGCATCATGATCTGGTGCGGCAGCACCGAGGTGCATCTCACGGTGGGCAAAATCCACGGATCTCTGGAAGCCTTCCAGAAGGCCATCGATGCCGACGATCCAAGCATCCCTCCCAGTATGCTCTACGCGCTGGCGGCGCTCGAAAGCGGGATTCCCTTCATCAACGGCGCGCCGAATCTGACCCTGGACATTCCCGCAATGGTGGAACTTGCAAACCTGAAGGGACTGCCCATTGCGGGGAAAGATTTCAAGACCGGCCAGACGCTCATGAAAACCATTCTTGCGCCGGGCTTGAAGGCACGCATGATCGGACTCGAAGGGTGGTACTCCACGAACATCCTCGGCAATCGGGACGGGCTCGTCCTCGACGACAAGGATTCCTTCAAGACCAAGGAAGAAAGCAAACTCTCAGTCCTCGAAGAGATCCTCCAGCCCCATCTTTACCCGACCCTCTACAAGAACTACTGTCACAAGGTGACCATCAACTACTACCCACCAAGGGGAGATAACAAAGAAAGCTGGGACTGCATCGATATCTTCGGCTGGCTGGGTTACCCCATGCAGATTAAGGTCAATTTCCTTTGCCGGGACAGCATCCTTGCAGCGCCCATTATCCTGGACCTCGTTCTTCTGACGGACCTGGCCCAGCGGGTGGGCATGAGCGGCATACAAGAATGGCTCTCGTTCTATTTCAAGAGCCCGATGCACAAGGAAAGCCTCTATCCCGAACACGATCTTTTCATCCAGAACATGAAACTCAAAAACACCCTGCGTTTCATCATGGGCGAGGAACAGATCACCCACTTCGGGTTGGACTACTACATGAACGGAGAGCAGGAATAGTCGCCGGACCATCCCGTCCCCTTGCTGAAGGGGACGGGCCGATCCCATTGAATCAAGGCGGGACCATCGCCCCATCTCCGCTTCGGGGTGAGGGGGAGATCAGAGCCAACCTTCCCTCACCCTGACCCTGTCCCGCAGGAGAGAAGAAACCCTGATTCAACACTGGCTCCCCTCTTCCGAACAAATACATGGACAGCGTGGGATATCTCATGGCCGAACACAAACATGCTTTTGTGGAAACGTACGACGGGATGGTGGCCTTCGGTTTTTCCCGCAAGACGGACGAAAAGTCCCTCATGGTCTACCTGCAGAAATTCTCCGACGACGACTTGTTGAACCGGCTGATTCCCCGGCTTTCGGATAAGGAAATCACTCGGCTCCTCGATGAAATGAGCCTCCTCATGCGAGAGCATCTGACCGAGGACGAGTACCATGAGCTCTTCCTGAAAGATCCCGTGCGCCCGCACGGGCCCGCACGCGACTGACGCCACCATTGCGGGCGTCCGGTATGCGTTTTTTTTGGCGCGAAAGCTATGTCAGGCTTGACATATAGAAAAAAGTGTGAGACAAGAGAATCGTCAGCTCTCAAACTTGTCCGGCTTTACGAAAATCGGGTCTCATGGCCCGATTTTCGCTTTTTGAGGGACAGCTTCCGTCTTCACGGGGAATGTGCTTCAACCCACCGCGCGATGCCTTCGAAAACCCTCCCGTTCTGTTCGGGAAGACGAACCGCCAGGCGAACGTACCGATCGCCGAGCCCTTCAAAAGAGGAACAATCCCTGATGAGAATCTTCTCGGAGGCGAGGATGTCGTCCCGGAGCGTTGCAGCCGGGGGCAACCAATCCGCCAGTTCGATCAGAAGATAATTCGCCTCTCCCGGATAGACGCGGCATCCTTCTAGACCCGCCAGACGTTCCGCCAGGACCTCGCGTTCGGATCTCGCCAGCGCCAGGGTTTTTTCCCGATAGTCCTCCTGATGCAGGCAGTACGACCCGCCGATCTGTGCGAGCGTATTGACCGACCAGGGAGGAATGAGCCGATTCGTCTCCTCGGCAATCTCCCGCGAAGTCAAGAGATAACCCAACCTCAAACCGGGAACCCCGTAGAATTTGGTCATGGAACGGATGAGCACGAGCCGGGGCGATTCGTCCAGAAATCTTTTCAAAGACTCCTTTTCACAAAAGTCCACGAAGACTTCATCGATGATGGCGTACAACCCCTCGTTTCGACTCTTTGCATTGAGCCACCCCCGAACGGCGGGAGGCAGCAGGGTCCCGGCGGGGCTTCCGGGATGGGTGAGCAAAACGGCCTGCGGAGAGATATCCGCCCAAATTCTCTCAAGTTGCTCAACGGAAGGTTGGTAGAGATTCTCCTTCGACGTCATCAGCTTGTGAAGCCGAACCCCCTGAAGTTCGAACGCCTTTCGGTACTCCCCGAAAGTCGGAAGCGCTATCACGGCATCGGCAATACCAAGCGCCTTGGGAAGCCAATAGATGAGTTCCGTCGAACCATTCCCGACGACGACCTGGCTGGGCGACACCTCGTGGAAGCGTGCGAGGTCGTCGCGGAGCGACCGATTTGCTATATCCGGATAATGCTGGACCCGGTGGAAATACCTGGCCAGTTCCTCCATGAGGCCGGCAGGAGGACCGAGCGGGTTGATACTCGCGCTGTAGTCGAGGAGGGCATCCGGAGAACACCCGAGGCGCGAAGCGACTTCATACACGTTGCCGCCGTGAGCGATGGTCATGCTGTTTTTCCTTCAGATTCCGCAATGTCTATCAACGTGGCCATTCACCGCAGAGTGCGCTGAGACCGTACAGTAAGAGAAAATCAACCGCGAAACACCACTATCGCAAACCGCATCGAGATGGCCAAAACGAAGGCAAGAACCGACGTTGCGTACATCAGTCTGACGGCGGTTCGGTAAACACCGAGGTCCAACGCCTTGCCCGCATCGCCCAGCACGGGCTTCTCTTCAGTGCGCCCGAAGTATACGTTCGCTCCCCCCAATTGAACCCCCAGGGCGCCCGCCGCCGCGGCTTCGGGATAACCCGCGTTCGGACTTTTCATTTTCGGCGCATCCCGCCTCATGATCCGTAGCGCTCCCCGCCAATCGAGGTTCAAGCACGCCGCAGCGCCGGCAAGGAGCAGGCCGCTCAGCCGCGAGGGGATCCAGTTCGCCACGTCATCGGCCTTTGCCGCGAACCAGCCGAACCAGCGGTAGCGGTCGTTTTGATAGCCCACCATGGAATCCATGGTGTTGGCTGCTTTGTACGCGACGGCGGCAAGAGGTCCCCCCAAGGCGAGATAAAAGAGGGGGGCTATGATGCCGTCGGAAATATTCTCAGATACGGTTTCCACGAGCGCCCGGACAATGTCCTTCTCCTCCAGTTGCGACGTGTCGCGGCTCACAATCCACGAAAGCCGTTCGCGCGCCCGCGCGAGATCGCCTTCTGCGAGAGCGTCCGCAACCTTCTGCGATTCGGCGTGGAGGCTTCGGACGGCAAGGGTGGTATAGGCGATCCATACCATCAGGAGGTTTCCGGCGACGGGATGGACGTGTGCGGCCAATTGAAGCGCCACCAGAACGGCGCCCGTCGACACAGCCATGACTGCGGCCCAGAAGGCGATTCCAGCCAGGCGCTGCCTGAGAGGTGAGCGATCGCCGCAAAGCAGAAACGCCTCAACCCGCGTGATGAGCCACCCTATCCAGCGCACGGGGTGGGGCCAGCCTTGGGGATCACCGGCAATCAGGTCCAGCGCGAACGCTGCGGTCAGGTGCCACGGCAAAAAAAGCAATTCACACCTCGAGGCCCAGGTCCGAGTAGATTCTTCCGACATCCAGATGCTGCCGGACGTGCTCGGCCAGCCGATCGTATTGTTCTTCTTTCCATTCCCTGTAGGAGAATCCCGCGGAGAGAGAAACGCGCGCTTTCCCGGTCCGCGTCAGGACCTCCTGCAGGAACTCCCTCCTGAAAAGGTCGTTGTCGAACACTCCATGGATGTAGGTGCCCCACACCCTGCCGTCGGGCTGGATCAGGCCGTCATCGACGCACGTTTCCTTCCCCTCCCGGCGGACGATGCGGAAAAGGGGGCGCGCCGCGCCCAAGGGAACACTCCTCCCCATGTGGATTTCGTATCCGAAGAGCCGCGGTTTGCCGGGAATGGCCGTCCCATCGGCGGCAAGCGGTTCGGCTTCCACCTGGCAGGTGATTTTATCGAGGAACATCTCTGTTTCCATTTCGAGAAGCCCCAGGCCCGGCACTTCCTTCAAATCGCTTTCCACGCCGTGAGGGTCCGCCACCCGGATGCCCAGCATCTGGTAGCCCCCGCAGATCCCCGCGACCGTTCCCCCCGACTTGTAATAGGCAACAATTGCGTCGGCAAGACCCGTTCTCCGGAGGAATGCCAGATCATCCAGGGTGTTTTTGCTGCCGGGCAGAACGATGGCATCGAAACGGAAGACTTGTTCCGGGCGGTTGAAATACTCGAGATCCACCGCCCGTTCCTGTTCGAAGCAGTCGAAGTCCGTGTAGTTTGAAATGAAAGGAAGCCGGATTACACCCACGGCAAGGCGTTCATCCGACGAAGGACCGCCCCCCGCCTTCATCCGGCGCCCCAACGCCACGCTGTCCTCTTCGGGGATGGCTATGTTCTCGAAATACGGGATGACTCCCAGCACGGGCCGCCCCGTACGAGACTCGATGATGCCGACTCCGCTGGAAAAAAGACTCGGGTCCCCACGCAGCTTATTGACCGCAAACCCCATGATCCGAGCCTGCTCTTCGGGCGTCAGCAGCATGTAGCTCCCGAGCAGCGAGGCAAAAATCCCGCCCCTGTCGATGTCCCCCACCAGGATGCAGCGAGCGTCCGCCATCTCGGCCATGGCCGTATTGACGATATCGTGTTCCTTCAAATTCAGTTCGACAGCGCTCCCCGCCCCTTCCAGCACCACCACGTCGTACTCGCTTGCCAGCCGATCGAAGGATTTTCTGACGACGGGGACCAGTTCGCTCTTGTATTCGTAGTATTCTCGGGCCAGGTAGTTTCCGATGGACTTGCCGAGCACGATCACCTGGGAGCCCATCTGGGAGGTGGGCTTGAGGAGGACGGGATTCATGTCTACGTGGGGTTCGATGCCCGCGGCTTCCGCTTGCACGACCTGGGCCCGGCCCATTTCGCCCCCATCGGGGGTGATGAAAGAGTTGAGGGCCATGTTCTGGGCTTTGAAAGGCGCCGCACGATAGCCGTCCTGTTTCAGGATGCGGCAGAAAGCGGCAGCCAGAACGCTCTTTCCCACGTCGGAACCCGTTCCGAGAAACATGAGGGACTTCGCCCGTCTTTTCATGAACGCATCTTCCCGTATTCCCTGCACCGGTTGACGAACGCGGCGGGAGCCGCCGGAGCACTCCCCCAGTGCAGATGGATGTAGCTCGCAAGGACCGAACCGACCGAATACCCCTCGAGACGCGAATTCTCGAACTTGCGCGCCCTCAGCTCGTAAACCGGATCGAAACCGGGAGCGTCTCCCGCCTCTACGATCTCCGAATAATGGAATTCGTGGCCTCGAAGGCGCAGACCCGCCTCCCCCAGAAGGCAAGGCCGGCGCAGGACGACTTCCGTGTATCCGAGGGCTTTTCTTCTCTTGAGCATCCGCGTGCCGAACGGGAGCATCCCCGCCATAGGATACCGTGTCCCTTCCAAGATTTCAATGAAACGTCCGAGAACCATCAATCCGCCGCATTCGGCGTGGATGGGCATCCCCCGGGACGCCGCCCTCCGGACGCCATCGATGAAGGATTCGTTTTGCGAAATCCTCCCTGCAAACAGTTCGGGATAACCTCCGCCGAGGTATAGCCCCACCGAATCCTCTGGAAAGGTTTCGCCCGCAAGCGGGGAAAAGAACCGGAGGTTCGCGCCTTCTCGCCTGAGGAGTTCCAGATTGTCGGGATAATAAAAGCAAAAGGCGGCATCGCGTGCGACGGCTACGGGAACGGGCGGCGCCATCCCGGTCGGGGCTTCCTCAACAGGCAATGGGGGTTCCCGCCGGCACTCCATATTCTCCAGCAGGAGGTCCAGATCGAGGTGACGTTCCACGAGTCGAACGAGTCTTTCGCGCCATTCCGGGTTAAGGTCCGTTTCATCGGCCGTGACGAGGCCAAGATGCCTTTCCGGTATCCCTATGGAATCCTCCCTCGGGATGCCTCCCAGGACGGCGACGTCGGGGAGAGCGGCGGTCATGGCTTCCTTGAGATATCGCAGGTGGCCTTCGCCTCCGATGCGGTTGAAGATGACTCCCGCCAGGCGCAGCGCAGGGTCGAAATGCTTGAAACCGTACACCAACGCCGCCGCGCTTCGCGCCATGCTTCTCGCATCGATCGTCAGCACGGCCGGAAGGTCCAGGAGCTTCGCCATCTCCGCGCTGCTTCCCGCTTCGCTCACACCGTCGTAGCCGTCGAAAATCCCCATCACGCCCTCCACGACGGCCACGTCGGCATCGAAAAGCAGCCGCCCGAAAAGCGCGCGATTGTACTCACGGTCGAGCATCCAGCCGTCGAGGTTGCGGGATTCGCGGCCAGCCATCGCCGTATGGAAGCCGGGATCGATGAAGTCCGGTCCGACCTTGAAGGGTTGTACGCGGAGCCCCCTGGCGCGAAAGGCGGCCATGAGCCCGAGAGCAATGGTCGTTTTCCCGCACCCGCTGTGGGTCCCTCCTATCAGGAAGCCGTATTTTCTATCCAAGATATCAGTTCCCAGCTACGAGCATCGCGCCAAACAAAAGCCGACTGCAACAGCGAAACGAGCGCCTGGAAGCACCGGCACCTTTCCCATATAGAGCAGCATGGTGTATTCCACGGGCAACATGCGCATCCCCGGAATCATCAGGGGGCGGTGCGCATCTTATCCCAATCCGAAGGATTTCGTAAGCCGAATCGCAACAGGCGCGCCCCCACGGAACGTCAATAAAGCAAGGGGAAAATGCGAAATCGAAAAACCGCGACGAGTTGCGAACACGCTCAAGTGCAATGTTCTCCGATCCGATCCCCACACAAAGAATCTTTCTTCCGGTAATTCGGCACAAAGCTCCTGGCTGCCCGGTCGCGTCTCTTTCTCCTGCTTGCGGTGTGGCCCGTGGTATGTTAGCCGTTGACCGACGGAGCTTTATAGCTGTCGCCTGAAAATGCGCCTGGCGAACGATCATCGCGGGCGGCAGGGCCTCAGGCGCCGGGCTCCTTTGGGGGGGCTTCCTCGCCGTATTGTACTTTCTGCTCGCATCCTGGTTTTTTACGCGCATTTACAAGCAAGCTACACTCACGGGTCTCATCGCCCGGTACAGCGCCGAGAGCGTAAGCTAGAGCCATCGTTCGATCAGGTGGGCAAACCATTCCTTCAGACGCTGGGGGGTGGAACGTCCCCTCCACTCTTCCAGGATGACGCGGTCTGCATCCTCTATGTCCCGTTCAAAGACAGCCGCCAGCTTCCCGGCGAATTCCGGGCCGAAAATCACGGCATCTATTTCATCATCGTCCAGCAAGCTCCGCATGTTCAGATTGCTGGTCCCCACGGTCGACCACACGCCGTCCACTATGGCGTATTTGCCGTGCGGCATCGGCCCGCGGGATTGGTAGAGCTTCACACCCGCGCGCAAGAGTTCCTCATAATGAATCCTCCCGGCATGCAGGGAGATATCCCAATCGCTTTTCCAGGGAACCAGCACGCGCACGTCCACGCCTCTTTTCGCCGTGTCGCACAGGACTCCACGCAACTGATCGTCGGGTACGAAGTAGGGAGTATGCAGATAAACGAAATTCGACGCGTGCATGATGGCCGAGAGATAGGCCATGTAGGTCACCCTGTTTTTCTCTCCCGGTTTGTTTCCCAACACCTGCACCACTTCGTTTCCTTCTTCCTTCAGCAGAGGGAAGTATTTCCTGCGGGGGAGCTTCGGGCCATCGCCCCTCGCCCACGCATCGATAAAGAGCCTCTGGAATTCCGCTGCGGCAGGGCCATCTATCCGTATGTGAGTATCTTCCCAGACCTTCAGCGGATCCACCCGCTTGCGCCTCCCCTTCCTTTTTGCATGGATCTTGCCGTAATTCACACTGCCGGTGAAGGCCGTGGCGCCATCCACGATCAGGACCTTCCGGTGATTTCGATGATTGAGATCCCAACTGCACCCGGCTTTGAGCGGGTTTACCGGACTGAACTCAACCGTTTGCACCCCCGCTTCCTCCAACCGCAAGAAATAGGAACCCGGCGTCTCGAAGCACCCCATGCTGTCGTAGATCAGATTGACATCGACGCCATCCCCCCTCTTGCGGAGAAGCGCATCCATCAGATCGGCTCCGATTCGGTCGTGGTCGATGCTGAACGATTCCATGTTGATGTGGTCCCCGGCTGCGAGAATGCTCTCGAAAATCGCCGCATAGGCCTCCCCACCGCTCGTGAAGAGGGTCACCTTATTTCCTGCAAACGGCGGGCTCGAACCGACCGAAGACATCAGAGCGAGGTGACGCCTGACAACATCTGTCGGGGGATCCGCCCTCTCGATCGACTCGATCAATGCTTCACTCTCCCCGGGAGGCAGGGGTCCATCAGGGCCAATCACACGGGACGAGACGGGCACGGCCGATGACCAGCGACCTATCTCCGACTGTCGCGGCAGCGAAGCACAGCCATTCGTGCCGAGGATCGCGAAAAGAATGAGAAATAGAAAAATTCTCTTTGAAATCAAGCCATTGTCAGATTTTGGAGCGCGAAATTGCACAAACACCGTTCCCATTGGAAATAACACCAGATATTTCAGGATATTCTACAAACAGCACATCTTCCCGAGACTTGCCCTTCTGGTTCAGGATCAAACTTGACTTTGATTTGTCGATCATAGAGAATCATACCTGATGATCGTGATATTCGCGATCGGATGATAAAAGGGTGAATCTATATACCATAACGCTCTGCTTCGACCTATTGGAAAGGGAGCCCGCCATGGCCAAGAGATTCAGCAACACCGCCGTATTTTTCAGTCTATTCGTTATGTTTATTGCACTCGTCACAACCTTCGGATGCGGCCAAGATCAGACGCCGTCTTCCCAACAGCAGACCCCGGCTGCCACCGCTCCGGCGCCCGTCGCAACTGCGCCGCCTGCGCCAGTGGCTCCCGCCGCTCCGCCGGCAGCTTCTCCGCAGTCTGCTATTCCGAGTGCGCCGTCCCCAACCGCAATGCCCGCTCAAAGCGTGGCCCCCCCGGCCGCCACCGCTCCAGGCCCGCAAAATTCAGCTCAGGTTCAGATGGGCATGACATCCCAGCAGGTCCTCCAGCTTATGGGCAACCCTGGAAAGATAGAACAGGAAAAGGGCATGATTGAATGGAAGTATTACACGCCTCAGGGAAAATTTGAAATCTATTTTCAAAACGATAGAGTTGCACGCATCAGCACTCATTGACACATTGCGCCGTAACTTTCCGCGTCTGGATGGTCATGGAGGGGCGTCCATACGCCGGGGGCACGAGAACGATCCGCAGGAGGGGTTGCAGCGCCGTCTTTTTTGAGGAAGTCACCACGGCATTCGGCGAGCTAGAGAGAGAAGCCCATTCGTGCATGGATCGAGTGGAAGGCTGGGGTAGCACGACGTCCACACGACGTGAACCCCGGCCTTTCAGGGAAAGGACGGGCGAGTACCTCCGCAAGAGATCCGGGTGGGTTCCCCAGGGCTGAAGTATTTGATATTCGAAAGAAAACGCACCCCATCAGTGTACTTTTTCAGCAACTGATGGTGCGCGCCCGAAAGTTCTCCAGAGGGAATCATCCGGGCACGCGTTCGCTTTGCCGGGCATCCCCGGTCGCCGGGTCCTTATATTGAAAACGGAAGATGAAACAGCTCTCACCAATATTAACAGAGGAACGTTCGATGGAAGACAAGGGCAGGCAGAAGTCGGGCATTGGCGAAAACATCGGCTCTTCGAGCGGAACAGGACCCGATTCCAAAGAACGGGGAGAGATCTTGTCGGCAGGCGCCGCTTCGGGCGGAGCGGATGCATCCTCCCGCAGGGCGATGAGTTCCCGGGGAGGACAAAACCGCGACGACCAGGCGACGATCGTACTGAAGCCGGCGGGGGAACCTGGCAAGGAGGAGCCACCTCCCGTTCAACCGACTCTTCAGGTGGTCTCAGGCTCCGCCAGCAAGACGACCGTGGCCCTGGGCGAGGAAAAGTTGACGATAGGCCGGGTAGGATTCAACGACCTGATATTGAACGACAAGAAGGTATCGCGTTCCCATGCCGCCATCTATTTTGAGAAGGGCCATTACGTCATCGAGGATCTGAACTCGACCAACGGGGTCTACATCGACGGGAGCCATGTAAAAAAGGCCATCCTCAAAACGGGGAATCGGATCTCTCTGGGCGACACAGTCCTCCTCTTCACCCAGGAAGTCCCGGAGATTCCCTTCGAGAATCAGATCAACTTCATAAACAACAGCGACCTCTTCAACTGGCTGGACGATGAGACCAAGAGCATGCTGGCGAAGAGCCTCGCACCCCGCTTCTTTCCGAAGAACACAAAAGTTCTCAATCAAAACACGCCCACTGAAAGCATGTTTTTCCTCTATTCGGGAACGGCACGCGTCGTGGATCTCAACGAGGAAGGAGGAGAGCGGGTTGTCGACCAGGTGAACGTCGGGGATTCCTTCGGGGAAAGTGCGCTTCTGGCCGGCGAAGCTGGACAGTACTCGGTCATCTCCAGCAGCGACATTCAAGTTCTCGAGCTGAAGAAAGATCAGTTGAACGAGTTGCTCCAGAAGAAGCCGGAACTTTTGAAGGCCTTCTATCGCATGGTTTTGAAGAAGTTCAGCGCGGCCCAGGCGAAGCCCGAGCAGGCGGACGCCCGCACCGAAGCCCTGCGCCATCTCATCGTTTCCACCGACGTCGCCATCGTCGGTGAAGACAAGAAGATCAAGGAAGCCCGGAAGAAGGTTGAAGCCCTGGCCAAAGAAGGCAAACCCGTCCTCATCACCGGCCCTTCGGGGAGCGGGAAAAAGTACTTCGCCCGCTATTTCCACAAGGTCGGCTCGCATCCCGAGTACCCATACATTGAGATGTCCGTTGCAGAACTGGAACCGGGAAGAATAGGACCGGCAATTTTCGGTGTCGAAGGGGATCCCGAAGCCACCCACATGAAAGGCCAGGTCGGATACCTGGAAATGCTCGGGACGGGAACCCTCGCCATCACCCACATCGAACACCTGGACGTCCATCAGCAGAGCAAGCTCGCCACTTTTTTGAAATACGGCTGGTTCCATAGGGTCTACGGACGTGAAAGCGTCAAATCGAAAGCCAATGTAATCCTCGTGGGCACCGGCGGAGAAGCCGAGGTCCTCGACAAGCTGACCCCGGAACTGCGGGAGTTGGTGCAAGACCACATCGTCTACATACCGCCCCTCATCCAGCGGCTGAAGGATATCCCGCTCCTCGCAGAGTATTACCTGAATTATTTCGCCAAAAAAGACGGGAAACACATCAGCGGACTGTCGAGAGAGGCGACGGAAAAACTTGTTTCCTACACATGGCCGGGAAACGTCAAAGAGTTGGAGAACGTCATCCAGCGCGCCGCCATTGTGGCTTCCGAGGACATCATCATCCCGGGCGACCTGATCTTCGTTCTCCCGACCGAAAAAGAAATTCACAAGTTGAATGTGCTGAGGCAAGAGGGGATCAGGGATTTTTTCCGGCACCCCCTCGTCCCCAAGCTTTTCATGTGGTTCAACATCATGATGGTGGTCATCATGGCTGGTTTCACCCTCTTCGGGGGGACGAGGCCAGCGGACCACCCGCTTCAGGATTTCGGGAACAATCCCGGCATGCTCATCACCTGGCTGGTATGGTTCCCCATCCTTCCCATATCGGCCTTCCTGCTGGGACGCATCTGGTGCGGTATGTGCCCCATCTGCGGCATCGGAAATCTGGCGAGCAAGGTGAAGTCCTTCAACCTGCCCGTTCCAAAGTTCCTGAAGAGGATGGATTTCTGGATGGTGGTTCTCGCCTTCGTTTTCCTGGATTACATTGAGGAATTCTTCGGCGTCGCGGAAAAACCCTTGGCCACCGGGCTCCTGCTGGTCATCATCATCGGCCTTTCCGTGATCTTTTGCATCCTCTACGAACGCAAGACCTTCTGCCGCTACGTTTGCCCCCTGGCGGGAATGCTCGGAGCCTACTCGACTCTCAGCATCGTCGAAATCCGGGGCAACAAGAAAATCTGCCAGACCCAATGCGGCCAGCACCTGTGTTTGAAAGGCACCGAGCAGGCGGACGGATGCCCCATGTTTTCTTACCCGGCATCCCTTACTACCAACTCGGAATGCATGATGTGCTTCAGTTGCGTAAAGAACTGCGAGAACCGGGGTGTGCAGCTCAACCTCCGACCACCCTTGCAGGAATTGTGGCGCCAGGCCCAACCTCTTCTCAGTCTCTCCCTCTTGGGAGTCATCCTGGTGGGCCTCATGGGCCGCCACGAGTTCACGGGACTCACGTATTGGAAAATCATCGAACCGACTCTCGCCTTGTCGGGACCGACGGTGCACACCATTCTTTACCTTTCCTGCATCGGCCTTGCAGTGATTCCCTTCTTCCTGAGTTCACTTCTTTCGGCGGCAGCTTCTCAGGAGAAGGTATCCGAAAACATGGCGCACTACGGCATGGCCTTCATCCCCCTGGCTCTCTCGGGACATGTGGCTCACGTATCTCGTGAGTTTTTGAGCGCAGGGCTATATGAACTTCTTGCCTATTTTGTCAAAGTCTACCACTGGGTGGTTGCCGGAACACCCATCGGGAGCCAGGAAGTGGTCATAGCCCCCTTCATACACCCGGCGGTCGTAACCTTCATCAAATTCTTGTTCATATCGGGAGGGCTGCTCGGGTCGCTGATCGCCATCGTCATGATCGCCCGCCGAGCATCCACGAAGAATGTTCTCGGCAGGATAATGCCCCACGTACTCCTGCTTTTCTTTTTCTGGGCGGGCTACCTTTTCATTTTCACGGGATCGACAGGCGATCCCGCTCCCGCCGCTGCAACCGCTCAGGCGGCAGGAACCGAATCCCAGGCTGCGGCTCCTTCCGCTCCGATCCAGATGCCGGCCCCCGCAACTCAGCCCGCGCTGGCGCCGGCATCCATCACTTTCACCCTCACCGCACCAAACATACGAGACATCGTTTCGGCCCGACTTGATTCTCCCAACGTCGTTCAGTGGATTCGGTCGGCCAAAGCCATGCCTGCAACAAAACAATATAGACTGACCGTCCAGGGCCAGGTGGCGGGATCCCCCCCGGGAGCTCTGGTGCGCGCCACCCTGGATACCGGCACCGTCAGGCAACAGTTCACAGCACCCTCGGATGCACAGGGGAGGTTCAGCGGAGACATCATCGTGGACAACCTCAATCTTAGAATACTCCTCATGCTCCAACTGATCGATGCGAAGACCCAAAACGTTCTGTTCGTTCACAAAGTGACGCTCTATTGACGTATCGATTCACTGCGGCGCGCACGGAAAGAATCGGAGGAAACGGACCATCGAGTCGGCTCGTTCCAGGCATTGTCCCATGAATCTGACCGATTCCGATGACACTCGATAGAAGGAGACTCGCAAAGCATGTTCAACCCGGATAGCCTCGTCGGAAAGAAGCTCGATCAGTTCAGGCTGGATCAGTATGTGGCAAGAGGCGCCATGGGCATAATTTACAAGGCGTTCGACTCAGTGCTTATGCGAACTGTGGCTCTGAAACTGATCCCGAAGGCAACCGAGGAGGGGCTGTCGAGGGAGGAACTTGCCGCCAAGGAAGAGGCTCGCAAGAGGCTGATACAGGAGGCCAAGGCTGCCGGCCGCCTTTCTCACCCCAACATTGTCACCATTCACACCTACGGAGAGACGCAAGATTACGAATACATCTGCATGGAATATGTGGCGGGCAAAACCCTCTCACAGGTCCTCAAAGAACAAAAGGTTATCTCCATCGAAGAAGCCGTTCCCATAGTGGAGCAGATCCTCCAGGCCCTCGAAGGCGCGAACCAGGAGCAGATCGTGCATCGGGACATCAAACCCTCCAACGTGATGATCACGCCGGACGGGAGGGCCAAGGTGATGGATTTCGGCATCGCCAAGCTCCCGTCGTTTTCCATGACGGTGACCGGAACGGTCCTGGGCACCCCGTATTACATGTCTCCGGAACAGATTTCCGGGCAAAAGGTGGACATCCGGTCCGATATCTTCTCAGTCGGCGCAGTGCTCTACGAAATCGTAACCGGTGAGAGGCCATTCGAAGCGGAGAATACGGCCACTTTGGCCTACAAGATCGTCCAGGTGGACCCCATTCCGCCGAAGATATTGAACATTCACGTCCCCGAAGCCGTGGGGAAGATCATCGCAAAGGCCCTGGCGAAAGACCCGATTCTGCGCTACCAGACCCCGGCGGAAATGCTCAAGGATCTGAAAGCTATCCGGCAGAAATTCCCGTCCGCAGGAACCGACTCCGGAGACTCCACGGTAATCGCCGGCGCCGCCGACCTGGAGGGCACGATCCAGGCGGCGAGACCCCAAACGCAGCCAAGCCCGGACCAAACCGTACTGGCCGAGACAGCCACCAGAGACAGGAGGCCGACGAAACAGACGATTCCTCCGGCGTCCGGCCCGGCCGAAAGCGCCGGACCGAAGGAGAGTCCGGAGACCGGTGGCACCAAAGCCCCTTCGCCGACGCCACCGCCGAGAGCCAAGACCGTGGAGCCGGAGCCGGCTACCGAGAAGCCCAAGGCGACGCCCGTCACTCCACCGCCTCCCAAAACAGGAAAAGCAGGAGTACTCGTTCCGGTGAAATCGCCGGAGCCCAAAAAGTCGGCTGCCCCCCTCGTTTTCGGAGTCGTCGCGCTCCTGGCTCTGGCCGCAATCGCAGGCATCTTCTTCTTGATGGGAGGCACGGACCGTTCGGCTCAGACACCCATCGCACCAACGATGGCGCCAGTGGCCACTGCTCCCGCGGCGACCCAGCCCCTTGCTCCCCCTGCCACGCAACCCCCTGCTCCAACGGCCGGACCCCCATCCGTTCAATCCTCCTTGCCGGGGCAGGTCGACACCCTCCTCACTTACGCAAAGAATCAAATGCTGGTCAACCCGGACGCCGCCCAAAAGGCTCTCGATCAAGCCGTCAGCATGGACCCGAAGAACTTTGACGCCATCTATCAACTGGCGCGGCTCTACACTCAGAAGAGGGATTATCCCGCAGCCATCGAACAGTATCAGAAAGCGATCGAGATCAACAATCAGTCCGCCGAAGCCTATTTCAACCTGGGCTACATCTTCATGTCCCGTGGCGACTACGATTCGGCCGTTATCAATTTCGAATCGTGCAGGGGGCTGAACCCCTCCTTCCTGGACGAGGTACTTGCGAATCTCGGCATCTGTTATCTCAGGAAGGGCAGCGTTTCACAGGCGCAGCATTACTTCAGGCAAGCAGTAGCCGCCAACCCCGACAACAGCGTGGCAAAAGGCTACCTGTCGAGTTCTGCCCCCGTACAGTCCCCGGATACGACCACGTCTCCCAAGGCCGCGGTCGCCGCCCCTTCAACGCCGGCGATAGAGCCTTCCGATCCATCTTCTCCACAAACGACCGCATCCACGCCGGCGGAGACACCGGCATCCGTTTTCCCGACAGCGGAGATCACGCCACCGCCGACGCCTTCAACGTCCCTCACGCCGGGAACCGAATCCTTTTCGCCTGCACCCGTAGACCAGGCGCCCCCCTCCCCCGACAGTCTTGTCCTCGAAGCCAAGAACAGGATGCAGGCCGACCCGGCCGGAGCGCAGAAACTATTGGAGGAGGCCGCCAGGACGAACCCCAACCATTTCGGAGCACAATACAATCTGGCGCGTCTATTGACTCATCAAAAGAACTACGCCACCGCCATCCGTCACTACCAAAACGCCCTCCGGCTCAACAACCGCGCTGCCGAAGTGTATTTCAACCTGGGTTACATCTACTTGAGTCAGGGGGCGTATGACCTGGCCAAGATGAACTATGAGTCGTGCCTGGCCCTGACGCCTTCCTACAAGGACGAGGTCCTGACCAACCTTGGGATAGTCAGTTTGAAGATGAGCAAGAAAGCCGAAGCGAAATCCCTGTTCCAACAGGCGCTTGAAGTGAATCCCAACAACAGGCTTGCCAAGAGTTACCTTGACAAGATGGGCAAGCCCGCCGCAAAACCCACCCGGAAGAGGTAGCCGCCCGCGGGATCGCAGGAGCCGGAAGCCTTCCGAGCACGCAACATCCCGTGAGAATAAGGTTGAACGGACTGGAACTGGAACACGAGCGATTTCGAATTCTTGTCAAACGATCGTTTCTAAGGAGGAGGAGAAAGATGAGCAAGGTTTACCGAATCATGACGCTGGCGCCGCTGGTTCTCGCACTTTTCCTTTGCGGGTGCGAGACTGCAAACGATCATCAGATCAAGAAGGAGAGCGTCGCCATGGTCGCGCCGACGCCCGAGCCGCCCGAATTCATTTTTCACAAGGTCTACGCGGGCGAGACGATGGCCACCATCTCCAAATGGTATACGGGGAAGGAAAGCAAGTGGCGCGACATCGCTGATGGCAACCCCGGACTGAGTCCATGGAACCTCAAGGCGGGGGCCATCGTCAAGGTTCCCCTTACCCTCGCCACATTTCACACGGAACAGCCTCCGTATTCGACCAAACCCAAAAAATCTGCAAAGAAACCCGCAAAGGGGCAGACCTCAGAAGATTCGCAGGAAGAAGAAGTCTTCGGACCGAAGTAACCCTGGCGCAATTTCAGGGAACGATTTGGCCGATGCTGCGGGTGGGGGATGGGTTGGGCGCCGTGCAACCCGTCCGATGCCCATGCCGGATGGAATCACGACCGTACGAAACCACTTTGTGAGGGGAGTGAAAAGCGACCGCTCCCTTCACGTGTTCCCCTCTCCAGCAAACGGGAGAGGGGAACAGGATCGTTCACTTCTTGCCGGGCTTTTTCGTCCCGCGCGCGTCTTCACTCGAAATCACTTTGTCGTTCAAATCGTAGTAAACCCGTCTGGACGGTTCGCCATCCTTCTCATAGAAGACCACCATCTTGGAGAGAACCTTCTTCTTTGCATGTTCGGGCGTATAATAGTATTCAATCTGGCTTCTTCTCTCATGATCGTCGTAGTAGATCTCCGATTTCATAATGCCGTTCAGCCTGGAGTGAGCATCGGAGAAAAAGAATTCGGCCCTGGTTAGCTTCGCCCTTTTGAAGTTTTCGTTCTCATAATGTTGTTCCCTTTTGAAAACACCGTCTTTTTCGATAGAATCTTCGCGATAGAAAGATTCTATCTTGGCGATTCTATCGTTACTGTCATAGTATTCGACAATTCTCGAAATCCCCTCCTTATATTTATCGTCACCCTTATGATAGACTTCCTCTTCAGTTTTGCCTCCGTACTTATTGAGCTTTTCAATGATCCTGGAATCGTCGCTGGAATACGCCAGACTCACCGTGCCCGCAAGAAACAACAGAATCCCCAGAACCACAGCCGTTTGTTTCATCAACCCCTCCTCTGCATCCAAGACACTCCGATTTCGATGTCACACCCGCATGGATTTTTCCCTTTGGCCTCTCCGCACAAATGGAAAAGCGCTACCGAACGGCAAACAACCGGTTGGCTGGTTTGTGAAAGCATCCCAAAGTGCTGTTTTGCGGCCGCAGGCGAGACGGACCGCAACCTGCGGAATGAACGAAATTTCAGATCCCTCACCATGCTGCAGTCCGTTCAAAACGACGGGACAGCACCTGTCAGGGTAGTTTTCAGTATAATCCAATTGCTGCCCGATCGCATGAGGATTTTCTCGTATTGCAGAGAAAATCCAGCAGGTTCTATTGCTGTGACGAGGCTTCTCGCAGCAAGGGCGGGCAATAGCGGGAGCGTTGCCCACCGAGAAAGACTGCCTCGTCGTTCCGGCGGGAAAGAGACGGACCCGAATTTCATCGGTCCCGATTTTCGGTCTTGCTAGCATCGGCGTATTATTCTACTCTAATATCAACAAGTCGTGAGGGATGATTGACTTTGGCGAGGACGGAGAGTTTCATATTCCAACACATACTTGGCGGGATGACGAGATGCTCAAGATAGCCTGCTGTGGCAAGTCTGACGTCGGCATGAAACGCACGAACAATGAAGACGCTTTCCTGGTGGAAGTCGATCTCGGACTTACGGGACTGGCGGATGGCATGGGGGGCGCAGCCGCGGGGGAGATCGCAAGCCATTTTTTTACAGACGCGGCCATAGAGGTATTTTCCGATTTGACTGTAAACACCGGTAATAAATCCGATGCCCTGGATCCCATCGGAAGATCTTTCGATCTGGCCAACAGGAGAATTCTCAGCCACGTGGAAGAGAACCCTGCACACCGCGGGATGGGCTGTACCGCCGAACTGCTTGCTCTGAACAAGCGCAGCTACTATCTGGGCCACGTCGGCGACAGCCGAACCTATCTCTTCAGAGCGAAGGAACTGAGGCAGCTGACCCGCGACCATTCCTTCGTGCAAGACCTCGTGGACAAAGGGGTGATCACCCCCGAGGAAGCGAGGACCCACCGGATGCGTCACGTGATCATGAGGGCGGTGGGCACGGGCGAATCCCTCGCGGTGGATCTCATGAAAGGCGAAGTCGAACCGGGAGATCTGTTCCTTCTCTGCTCCGACGGTTTGACGGACATGGTGGAAGATGACGTCATCCGGCAAATCCTTTCCATGCCCATGGAGCTTTCCCGAAGAGCCGGGGAGTTGATCGAGGCGGCCAAGAGCGCCGGCGGATTCGACAATATAACAGTCGTACTGAGCGAGGTCCTCTCGGAATCCTGACGGCGCGCGAGCGCGTTGCCAGCCTGAGAAGTCCATCCGATACGGTTTTCGCATGTGATTTGAGTGAGAACGCCCTGGTCCGGGCCGGAACGTGGGGGACGCAACCTCTTGAAATACGATGAAGACTCCATCGAACGACTCAAGGCAGAGCACGAGATCTATGCCGATCTCGCCAGGACGCTCACGTGCACCCTGGATCTTTCAGAAGTCCTGAACATCATCATGAGCAAAATCCAGGGTCTCCTGAAGCCCCGCAATTGGTCTCTCCTCCTCATGGAGGCCAGCAGAGGGAGCCTGACCTTCGAGATCGCCGTCGGCGAAGGCGCAGAGGCCCTCAAGGGAACTCGCCTGGCCATCGGTGAAGGAGTGGCCGGATGGACGGCCCTCTCCGGGAAGAGCGTCCTCATTGAAGACGTGCATACAGACCCTCGCTTTTGCAAACGATTCGATGAATTATCCAATTTCCGCACCCGATCCATCATTTGTGTTCCCTTGATAAACAGGGGCAAAGTGCTGGGCGTTATCGAACTCATCAACAGAATGGAGGAGGGCGTTTTTTCGGATTTGGACATGCACGCCCTCGAGACCATTGCCGAGTACGCGGCCATAGCCATTCAGAATGCTGCATCGTATAAGAAAATCCAGCTTCTTTCTCTCACCGACGATCACACTTCGCTCTTCAACACACGCTACCTTTATGAGGCGATCGACCGTGAAATATCTTCCGCAGAAAGAGAGGGATCGGAGGTTTCCATGATCTTCTTCGACCTGGACCACTTCAAACAGGTCAACGACGCGCATGGACACCTCTGCGGAAGCAAGGTGCTGAAAGAGGTCGGACTGCTCCTCAAGCGAATTGCCCGCCCCGATGACATCCCCGTACGATACGGCGGGGATGAATTCGTACTCTTGCTGCCCCGTTCCAAGAAAGAAGACGCATATGAATTTGCAAAACATCTCCGAGAGCAAATGAATCGGTACGTCTTTCTCTCTGAGGAGGGAATCGGCATCCATCTCACCGCATCATTCGGCGTAGCCAGCTATCCACGCGATGCCTCCGACATGAGGGGACTTCTCAGCATCGTCGATGCGACCATGTACAGTGTCAAAGAAACCACCCGCGACGCCATTGCCCTTGCCTGACCTTTCCTGAACCGCGCGCGCTTGCCGCAGGTGGACTCGATCTCGATTCCGGGGTTGTCCCGGAACCTTCATCCGTAAACGAGCGCGGGAAGGCCCGTAATCCGCCTGTCGCCTCCGTTTTGCCGATTGCCGCCGTGGAACGCCGTGGAGGACCGATCGTGAAAGAGCCCGAGAGTTTCCTGGGAAATCAGATCGTTCAATTCAGGCTCGACCGGTTTGTCGCCAAAGGAGCGATGGGGATGGTCTTCGAGGCTCACGACACGACCCTCGACAGGAAGGTCGCCATCAAACTGGTCATCAAGAATGAAGAGGGGGGGCCGTCGGCGGATGAAGTGCGAAAGCGCTTCGTCCAGGAGGCCAAGATCGCCGGACAGATCTCTCATCCGAACATCGTCACCGTACACAACTACGGCGAAACCGATAAACTGCAGTACATTTGCATGGAATACGTCGAAGGGAAGACCCTCTCCCAACTCTTGAAAACCCGGAAAGTAATGGACCCGGAGACGACTTTCCTCATTTTCGAGCAGATCCTGTCGGCCCTTGAAGCAGCCCATCAGAAGGAATTCGTCCACCGGGACATCAAACCGGCCAACATCATGGTCACTCCTTCGGGCAAAGTGAAAATAATGGATTTTGGGATTGCCAAGACCCCTTCCCTCTCTCTCACTGCAAGAGGCATGATCCTCGGCACGCCCTACTATATGTCTCCCGAGCAGATCTCAGGCCACCCGGTTGACAGCCGATCGGACCTCTTCTCGGTGGGAGCGGTTCTCTATCAAGTCCTGACGGGCTACAAGCCCTTCGAAGGGGAAACGACCTCCACATTGACGTACATGATAGTGCACACGGACCCGATTCCACCGAAGGACTTGAACGAGCGAATTCCTCCGGGCCTGTGCCGCGTCATCGAAAAAGCGATGGCCAAGGACCTGGACAAACGCTACCAGTCTCCATCGGAGATGCTTCAAGACCTGAGGAGCGTGATGCGGAAGCCGCCCCTCCGAAGCGGAACCGCATCGACGCCCGGAGAGGAGACACAAATCACCGGAGCAGGGATTCATCCTCGGGATGCAGAAGCACCATTGGAGCTTTCCGGGGAAACGCGTTCAGTCTCCACGGATGAAGAGACCCCGGAATCCGCGGAATCGTCCTTTCCGGTTCCCACTCCCGACGCGGCGCATGGAACCTCCGAGAAAAAAGCGTCCCGCAAAGGGTTCGTCATCGGCTTGTGCCTGCTCGTATTGGCAGGAGCGGGTACGTTCGTTCTCTATCAGGCGCTCAGCCATACGTATGACATTCGCATCCGGATTCCGACCCTTCAGCGTGCAAACATCATAGTGAACGATCTCTTAGGCCACATCAGGGACAAGATTCTCTTTCGATACCCGTCTAAGTCAGGGACCCGAGGAACCAGTCCATCCCCGCCGGTCACCGCTCCGCCGCCTCCGATTCCTTCCATCCGATTGGCAGGTCCGTACTATGTCGAGGGATCCAACCCCGACGGGAGCAAGTACCGCGGAACCGCCGTCATATCCCCTTCCGGCGACCGCTATCTCATGACCTGGCACATTGCGAACCGGGTCTTCTCCGGCGCCGGCGCCCTCGCCGGGCAGGCGCTTACGATCTATTGGACGGACAGCAGCGGGAGAACCGGCGTGGTCGTCTATGCTCTCGGACCAAATGGCGTTCTGACGGGATCGTGGGCAGACGGCAAGGGCATGGAGACTCTAGTCCCCGTGCGGTAGAAAGTCACCCGGACAATCCTCCCCGCTCGCCTGGAGACGCCCGGAGGAAGGCCGCCCGTCGCAGAAGGTCGGGCGGGAGCGGCCTGACACAAAAGCTTGTATACCATTCAGGCGCAGGGTGTGATAAACTTTTTTGCCCGGTTTTTCTTGCCTGCGGGATCGCCCGTCGGGACGGCCGCGTTGCCCCGGCGGGAAGGAAGCAGTTTCTCGCAAATACTGCCGCAGAGTCCTCACTACGTTTGCCGGTCCGCCCTGGGACTGGTGCTGGAATCGAACGTTCAGGGAGAGAGATCGCCTGCCATGACGAAGGATTTTGTTCTTCAAGAGGAAGAATCACGGAGGATCTACAGGTTGGCCCTGCCGTGCATTGTCGGGCGAGGAGAAGATGCCGATTTCGAGTTTTCCGATTCCACGATTTCCCACCGCCACGCTCAGATATGGGAGGAAGAAGGCGCTGTCTGGATTCGGGATCTCAAGAGCCTCAACGGCGTCTATGTCAATGAAGAACGGGTGAAAGAAGAAGCCCCGATCAAACCGGGCGATTCCGTCCGATTGGGCCACGTCACGTTCCTCGTCTGCCTGTGCGATGAGGAAATGGCGGAAGAGACCGTCATACTTCACAGCCCCCATTCGCCCATCGCGCGGGAAATGGATCATCAGCGGCTCAGGTGGATCAATGAAATCACCGTGGAGCTTTCCGAGAACCAGGATCCCGCCATTTTGGGGAAGCGTTTTTTTTCCAAGCTCCGCGAGATTTTCAAACAGGATCAAAGCTATATCGGCCTTTTCCGTGAAGATGGATCCCTTGAAGCGGTGTTTTCGGATGCTTCCCTCCGGACCGTCCCGGTGAGCAGAAGCATCGTCAGCAAGCTGCTGAAAAACGGCGAATCCTTTCTTCTGGCGGATGCACTCGGCGAGGAATCGCTGAAAAAGGAAGAAAGCGTCCTGGCCCTGAACATAAGGTCCGCCCTCTGCGTTCCTCTGATCTACCACAATCAGATCTACGGCCTGATCTATCTTTCGCGCGGCGTTCCCGGCGCCTATGACCGCGACGATCTGGAATTCCTGAGGACCATCGCGTCCGTCTTCGCTCCCATGGTGGAGAACGCGCGTCTGTGGGCTGAAATCAAGAGCCATTACGCCAGCGCCATGGAGACTCTGAAAAAGACGCAGTCGCGGCTTATCGAAATGGAGCGGGCCGCCGCGTACGTCTGGCTGGCGCAGGCGATAGCCCATGAAATCAGGAACCCTCTCATGGTATTGGGGGGCATGGTGAGGAGAATCGCGCATCAAGAATCCGACAGCGAGAAAGATACAGCGATCCGGGCCATCATGAGCTCCGTCGAGAGAATCGAAATGGTTCTAAAGGAGGTGGACAGTTTCGTCAAACTGTCATCCCCGGACAAACAACTGGAGCGGATCGACTCCCTTGTCCAGGAGGAAATCGAGAACTACCGCCACGAGTGGGAAGAAAAAGCCATCCTCCCGATTCTGCTCGTGGACACTCCCCATTTGATGGTTCCGCTGGATATAGACCTCTTCAAAAAGGCCCTCTCTCTGATCTTCAAGGAAACACTCTCCAATGTCCCCAGGGGAGCGGATCTAAAGATATCCATCCACGATTGCGGCAACGAACTGGAGATCGCCATCGGGCAGGCAGGCGACAAGCCGACGTTCTGCAAGGCCTTCGACACGGCGCTGCAAAACAAGCCCTGGAGCCTGGACCTCTTTTTGAACATGGCCTACAAGATAGTATCCGACCACGGCGGAACAATACTCCTGGATTCTCACTCCAACTCGGCGTTTCCCATGATCATCCGGCTGCCGAGGATCGAGAAGAGTTGATGTCCGCCGGGAGCCACTCCCATCGGCGATAGGCCGTCCAGAAGATCGCTGCAACCACATCGGCTTCATCGACGCTCCTCGCTTTGGCCCACATTTCCCGATAGGCCCGGAGTTGGGGCCAACGCCTTTCCGACTCCCTCCTGAAGAACGTCTCGGGATCTTCGCCGATGGAACATCTGGAGGTCTTGAAGTCGATGACATGCCACTTTTCCCCGTAACAGGCCGCAAGATCCACCACACCCGAGAACAGGGTCCGCGACGAATGGACCGCTTCGACGGGCTGTTCCACGAGCAACCGGCCCTTTGGCAGACGGTAGAACTCCCGCAGCAACGGGTCTTCGAGGCACGCGTTCACCTCGGAGAGGGCCAACCCGGCGAGACTCGGAGCATCTTCCCCGTCCACACCCTCACGCCGCGCGAGGGAGGCGACGCCGTCAACGGGAGGCAGGGCATTCCGTTTGCCGAAATGTTCGAGCAGACGATGGATCAAGACCCCGAGGATTCTGGCGTGGGGCGAACCACTGCCATGGAACTCTCCGGAAACGGCAGCCGCCCCTTCACCGTTCTCTTCGGCCTCGAAGTCTCCCGGCACAGACGGCATAAGGACCTTGTTGGAGAGCGCCTCCCGCTCGAAAGGAGCGGGGTGGATCGAGGCAACGGGGAGACTCCCCGGAATCTCCTCCGCAGGCGGCGGCACAGGCGGCTCCACCAACACCAGGAAATCTTTGTCGGGACTGCTCCACGTCCTCCGCCTGTGCGAGGAATCTCCAGGGGCGGTCTCATTTCCGGGCGCCCCCCCCCGGAGATCGAGACCGTCATCGAGACCGTAGTGGTCGTTCAGCCAGGAAAGAACGCTGTCCGCCGGAAAGGACGGTTCGTTCCCGCCGTGACGCATCGGCAGCACGCCACTCATGCAAAGCCTGCTCCGGGCGCGGGTCGCGGCTACGTAAAAGAGTCTCCTGGCTTCACCCCAGCGCCTTCCGAGGCGCAGCTTCTGGAGGCGTTGGTAGAGGGGATCGGGTTCCCCACCCCTCCGGTCCGGCCGCACGGCCAGAAGATACCGCCCGCTCGTGAGCATTCCCCTTTCGAGAAGGTAGGGCGGCCTGGCGGTCCTCTCCCGCACGAGAGGGTTCCAGTCCATAAAAGGCAGGTACACCGAATCGAATTCGAGTCCTTTCGCCCGGTGCGCCGTCATGACGTGAACGCGTGAAGACGCGGCGTCGGGATCGACCGGTTCGAAAGCATCCTTCAACAGTTCCTCGACGCGCATCACCGTCTGGATGGGCTCGAGGGCTTCCGCTTCCCTGACCAGATCGAGAAAGCGACGGCAGCAGGCAAGTCCACGTCCGCCCCACCTTCCCGCAGTGAGCCGCGCGCCTCCAAGCGAAAGCCAGGCCGATTCCAGGACGACCGCGAGCGGCTCGTGGCCCAGGCGTTGCCGCGCCTCCAGGAGATTTTCCCAGAAAACCCGCACGTCGTCGTTTTCCCGCGCGTACGCTCGAATCTTCTCCACCCACGGTTCCGGTTCATTCTTGAAAACCGCGAGAATGGCATCATAGTCCAGAGACAGCCAGGGACTCCTCAGTTGGGCGGCCCAGGCCAGGTGATCGTGCGGAAGCGCGATGGCGCGGCACAACTGCCAGAGGTACTGCACCTCCGGACGCTCTGCGAGCTTCAACCCTTCGGCCACCTGAACGGCGACTTTCATATCGCGTAGCGCCGTGAGGTAAGCCGGCAGGTGAGTCCTGGCGAAAAGCAGGACGCCGATCGTGCAATCCGGCCGCGCACGGCCTTCCGTAAGTTCCGCGGCAATGGAACGCGCGATCCATGCGGCTTCCCGCTTCCGCGCGGAAGCCGCATCCGGCCACCGCAGAAAGAGCGCCAGTTCGGGCGCTCCGGGAAGTCTGCCGCCGCCCGCAGATGGAACCGCTGCCGCCTCGGCCCCAGGAGCATTCGGGGACGCCGACGCAATGAATGCGACCTCATCGAGCTCCGGATTCGGCCCGGCCATGACCGTTTCTCCGAAAAGGCGGTTGCACCAGTCGATCAGGCGCGGCGTGGAACGGAAATTGGTCTTGAGCGTGAGAGGCTCCAGGGGCAGCAGGACGGACGATTCGAGCGGAAGGCCCTTCGCGGCCTCCATGAAAAGGCTGACCTCGGCTTTCCTGAAGCCATATATGGATTGTTTGGGATCGCCGACCATGAAGAGAGTCCGGCCGTCCCCCGGAGCCCATCCCGCGCACAAATGCCGGAGGAGCAGCCACTGCTGGCGGCTGGTATCCTGGAATTCATCCACGAGGACGTGATGCACCTGTTCGTCCAGGAGCAGTTGAAGATCCGTCGGGTGCATCCCGTCGAAGAGACGAAGAGCGGCCATCTCCAGGGCCGGAAAGTCCAGGAGACGGAGCTTGCGGCAGCGTTCTTCGTACGCCTCGGCCACCATCTGCACCAGGAGCACCAGATCCCAGAGCGCGTCCAGGTTCGGATCTGACGCTCCGGGGAACGGGAGCTCGCGCACGGCATGGAGCCGCTCCGCAACCGCGGGAGGCATGTCGCGAAGGGCGTTGAACCATTCCGTCCTGGCGAAACCCGAATAGAAACCCGTGGCGGGCCCTGCTCGCTTCCTGGGTTCGCCTCCCCTGGTGAGCAGGGTCTCCGAAATGGCGCGCCACCCCGCGAGGTCCTCCCACGAGGCACAGGGGATCGCCGCGGGCAGCAGAGCAGCCGCACTGCCTCCGTTCCTTTCCAGATCATGGACGAAGTCGCCCCACGACAAGGCGAGGGGAGTCGCACCAAAGACCGTCGAGAGGGCGCCGATTTCGGTTTCCACCAGTTCCCGCAACCCCGCGAGGAAGGATGCTTCGGCGTTCTCCCGGTTGAGCGCCCCGATGAGTTCCCCCAGCGCTTCGCGCCGTTGTATGATTTCTTCCAACTCATGCGCCAGGACGGGCCAAGAATTGTTCAGGTAAAGGAGGCGGTTTTCCGTAGCGCGACGCCAGGGGTCCCCGGGCGCACGCTCCAGGATCTCCATGAGGGCCGTATCGATCGTCTCGCGGAGCAGAACGTTTTGATCGGCCTCGGCAAGGAGAGTCGTCCCCTGGACGATGCCGGCTTCGAGAGGAGCCTGAGAAACCAGGGCGAAGCAGAAGGAATGGAACGTCTGGATCTGGAGGAACTCGCCTCCGACGAGGAGATCCCGGCGGCTCCTGTGGCGTTTCAACGCCAGCACAGCCGCATCGAGCATTTCCGCATCCTGAGGATTTGAAGGCCCGGACCCGGCTGCAGCGCGGGAGAGCGTTGCACTCACCCGCTCCCGCATCTCTCCCGCGGCCTTGTTGGTGAAGGTGAGCGCCAGGATCTGACGGGGATGGTCCACAACGCCCAGAAGGCGGAGGAATCGGGCGGTGAGGAGAGAAGTCTTTCCGGAACCGGCAGGAGCTTCCAGATGAAAGCTCGAGGAAGGATCGACCGCCCGACGCCTCTGGAGTGCATCGGCAAGGTCGAGCCCAGCCGGCAATGGCTTTCCGAAACCCGAAACCATCATGATCCCCCGTTCCCCCAATGAGGCCCCGATGGGGTCGCTATCGAAAACTCTGCACGATCTCGATTGTTTTCGTTGGAATCTCCGCCTTCTCCGCACCCTCTGCGGCGATTTTCGCCCGGTATCGGGCGACCGAAGACAGGTCGCGCTGCGTGCACACACGTTGCATACGGGCGTATCCACACCCTGTTTAGACGCCCATACCCTAAAAGTCAATCGTGGAGGACCATCCCGGGCGCCGCTGGCACAAGGGAAGCCGTCCAGTCCCGTACAACCGGCCATTGCAACCGCGCTGGACCCCACGCGCTCTTATTGACAGTTCATTCGTGTATCATTAGCTTGCGAGTGCGGTTTGTATGGTCCGGGAACGTGTCCCGAACGCATCGTCTCGAACCGAATACGGTGAATGATTACGTTGCGCGAGCGACGGTGAAACACACGTGCGAAGGATTTCGGGAAACGTTCTCAATGTACTGAAATAACGAGCTATGAGGAGGTATGCAGGATGGCGATCGTCAGATGGTACGACTACCCGGAGCAGAATCGTTCCCTGCGGGCGCTGGACCAACTGCAGAGGGAGATGAACCGGCTGATGGCCGACCTCTCCGCTCAAAGCCCCGCCCGTCACCATGCAGGCGTCTTTCCTCCCGTGAACATCAGCGAAGACGGCCAAAACCTGTACGTCCGAGCTGAATTGCCCGGCATGCAACCTGAAGAAATCGAGATTTCCGTCGAAGGCGACACATTGACGTTTCGCGGCGAGAGGGAGTTTTCAGAAACGGCTGAAGGTGTGAACTATCATCGCCGCGAACGCGAATCGGGACGATTCCGGCGAATCATGACCCTCCCCGTCAAGATCGATTCGGAATCGGTGAGCGCCGTCTTCAGAAACGGGGTACTCAAGATCGTTCTTCCCAAGGCGAAGGAAGTCCTTCCCAAACGGGTCAAGGTGGAGAGCCCGGGATAGCCGCGCCCGTTTCACCACCGACCAGGAGTCTTTCATGAAGGAAGCACAACGAGCGATGAGGGGAGAAGACCATGACAGAAAAAGACATCCCGGCCCGTGAAAAGGTGGAACACACCATTCAAGGCGAAAGCACCAGGAACGTTCCCCTGTACAGCCCCGCGGTGGACATTTACGAATCGGCTGCCGCTCTCGTCCTGATAGCGGATATGCCGGGCGTGAGTTCTGAGAACGTCTCCATCGACGTTCACGACAATCAGTTGACCATTCGTGGAACGGTACCGGCGGAAGAGGAAAAGGAGCGGCCTCTTCTTCGAGAATATGGCGTGGGCGATTACTTCCGGCAGTTCACGCTGGGCAAAACCATCGACCAGACGAAAATCGAAGCTGCCATGAAGGACGGCGTGCTGACGTTGACATTGCCCAAGGCGGACGCCGCAAAACCCAAAAAAATACACGTAACGGCGGGCTAAACGAAATGGGGAGCCATGCCTGGACCTTCGAACGAGGACCCATCCGCCCGCCCAGTGAAGCCGGAAGCCTGTTGCTCCGTTTCACGCGCAACTGTCCGTGGAACAAGTGCGCCTTTTGTCCGGTCTACAAAGGGAAGGAATTCAGTCGCCGATCCCTCGATGAAATTCGTGGCGACATCGACGCCGTTCATAACATCCTCGAAGATCTTCAGGGGCTGTCCCGGTCCATGGGCTTCGACGGGGCAATCCTTCGGCCCGTGTTGAATGCGGTCCTGTCGGATTCCAGGTATGGCGCATGCTTCCGGGAAGTAGCCGCCTGGCGTTTTTTCGAGCGAGGAACCGCTTTTATTCAGGACGCCAACAGCCTCCTCCTTCCCACGGATGTTTTGGCAGAAGCCCTGCGATATCTCAAATCCAGGGTCCCCGGAATCCAACGCATCACGTCTTACGCCCGAAGCGGAACTCTCGCCCGAAAGAGCCCCGGCGAATTGAGGGAACTCCGTGAAGCCGGTCTCGACCGGATTCACGTGGGAATGGAAAGCGGCTCGGATCGGGTGCTCAGGTTCGTGAGGAAGGGAGTCACGGCCCGGCAGCACGTCGAAGGGGGGAGAAAGGTCGTGGAATCGGGGATGAGCCTATCCGAGTACATCATGCCGGGACTTGGCGGAAAGGCGTGGTCGAGAGAGCACGCCACGGAAACGGCAACGGTTTTGAACGCCATCGGTCCCCAGTTCATCCGGCTTAGGAGCCTCCGCATTCCACCCACGGCGCCGCTCCATGAGGAGATGCGCTCCGGGGCGTTCATCCCCCTTTCCGACGATGATACGGTGTGCGAGATTCGGCTCCTGGTGGACTCTCTCGACGGAATCGGCAGTACCATCGCCTCGGACCACATCATGAACCTGCTGCCCGAAGTCGAAGGGGTTCTGCCCCGAGATAAACAACAGATGTTGGACGTCATCGACCGTTACCTCGCCCTTTCCGAAAAAGACAGGCTTCTTTTCAGACTCGGTCGCCGCGGCGGGGCTCTCCATTCCACGAGCGATCTCGACGACGGCGAAACGAGAAGCCGGCTCGAAAGGGCGCGGCGCGAACTGGAAACAGAAACGGGCATGGACCTGGAGCGATTCATCACGGAACTTGGAGATCAGTATATATGAGAGAGGTCAACGCCTGCCCGATGCCGGCGCCGCGATGTTTTGTCGATCCTTCTATCCAATACCAGTCGTAGCGCCTGCGGAGCCTCATGTTCAAGAGTGCGACGGATTCTGGACCCACCGCAGGTTTCTCCTCTCTCTGCTGCAACCAGAAGGAAGCGAAGTCAACACAATCGGAAGCCGGCACTACGACTCCCCGATTCCCGCATTACGACCCATGGCTCTTGAGTAATAGAATTTACAGCCGATTTACGAATCAGATTGACACACCACGCGTGGCTCAGGAAGCCGCCAAGCAATTATGGAAGTCTCCATCATAGCAGCCGGCACTGGGGCCTGTGCAAAGGATAACCGTCACCAATGTGCAAATCATAGCTGGAAAAACAGATAGTTAGCAGTGGCAAGAAAGGTAGCGGTTGCAGTATCCGCTTCCGGCTTCTTGCTTGCTCCAGCGAGTATCTCCGAAACCCATACCACCATCGGAAAAGGATCCACCGAATCGAGCATCCGAGCCGAAGCAGGCCCTACTCCACTCACGATTTGGACCGAAATGGAGGTATTTGAGCATGTAATCAATCCAGCCCATATCCTTTGCCACCGCGAAATGATATGTTTAAATACTTGTGGATTTCACTTTTAGAGGGAATGTGAAATGATCTCCGGGTGTTGGTGTTTTAAATCGCAATGATGCGGATGGGTGAATACGGCAACAATCAACCGATGAAACCGGCCGCGCATTTGAGATATTCGGAAGAAAGCGCGAAAACCTTGCCGGATAAAGTTTCTGGATAAAATTTTCGACAACCGGTTGGATAACGACCCGGAAGAGGCTCGACCTGCCCTTCCGGGTTCTTCTTTAACCGGCTATCGTTGAGCATCGAGTGGCATGAAAAATGCTTTCGGTAGGATCCGCCCCCTGATCTTTTGACAGGGAACAACCACACAAATTTGGAGAATAGAATGGCAAACGCAAGTGAATTTACGCTCTACAGCGGAGGGCTCCGGGGTTCCGAAGTCGAATTCGGCATCCTGGCTGAAAAATGGGGTGTTACGGAAGTGACCTTTTCCTACGACGGGCATCAGTCTTCCCGAGACCGAGGGCTCGTCATCCTGGGGCCGGAAGAGCTGAAGCGAGGCGACATAAGCATGGAAATCGTCTGCATGCACATGAAGCGGACCTATTCCAATACTGTGACCATCCGAAAAGTCATGCAGGTGATTTTCCACATGGTGAACAATGGCTTCCAGGTGTTTGCGATGGGCTGGATTCAGCCAGACGATACGGTGAGGGGGGGAACCGGCTGGACTGTTGAATTGGCGAAACTTTTCAACCGCCCCTTGAGTGTGTTCGATCAGAACCGGAATGCCTGGTTTACCTGGCAAGACAACTCCTGGGTGGAGAGCCTGCCGGTAATCGAACACAAAACATTCGTGGGCACGGGGACCCGACACCTCAGCGAAGAAGGTAAACGGGCAATCCATGAACTGTTCCAACGTTCTTTTGAATCCTGAGCGGAGCGTCCAAAGAAAAGCGCCCCCGCGGCATGAACTCCAATGGGGCGCTCATAATTCAAACCTCAAAATGTCTTCCGCTGCAGCGGCAAGCTCTTCATCGGTGAGAGGCGGGATCTCGAGATGGACGCTGCGGTGAAGGATTTCATACGCAACCCGCTGTTTCTCGGATTCCAGCAAATGTTCAGAGGATTCGATGATCTGTTGTGCCGACAGGGTCATGTTGATTTCCCGTAAAAAGCTTCCTAAAGGTAAAAGGTATCATGACGATTGCCCTTGGGCAATGATGACCTGCAGCCTCATCGAAGGTCCACGGACATGTTCAGCAACCATTTCCAGCGGTCGAACCTCAGCCGCAGGCAAGAGCGCTTCCTTATGGAGAGCATACAATATCAACCTGCTGCCTGAGGTCGAGGGCGTCCTCCCCGAGGACAAACCGAAGATGCACGACATCATCAACCGGTACCTGGCCTTTTCCGAAGAAGACAGGCTTTTCTTCAGCCTCGGCCGTTTCGGCGGCGCTCTCCATCCCACGGGCGACCTCGACGACGGCGAAACGAGAAGCCGGCTCAAAAGGGCGCCGTGCAACCTGGAAACCGAAGCGGGAATGGACCTGGAGCGATCCGTTCAATCGCCACTTTCTCTGGATGCCCATCCTGTGATAAGAGTGATTTGTAAAGGTCCTACACCGTCCGGCAAGTTTGAATCAGTACGCCATTCCAGGATGGGAGGGGGAAATATATGTTGAGAACCAGCTATGCCGCATCACGAATCGGAGTTTTCTTTCTCGTCTTTTGTATCATCCTTACCCTCAGTACGGTGGTCTGGTCCCACAACGTGCCGCCTGAAAGCAAGCAATTCGCTGCTGCTCCTCACGCCCCGGGTGCATCCTCCTCTGATACCCCATGCGAAGGCCCCGATCTGATATCCGGGGACGGAGAATCGATTTGCCTGTCTTGCCATCACAAAGTAAAGCATGGATCTGCAAAAAGAATCCATCGAAAACATAAAGATCTGGCTTGCTGCGAATGCCATATGCCGACGGCAAATTGACCCGGCGGATTGCGCGTGGAGCACCCCGCCGATCCGCAGTTGACCTGTCGCAAAGGCATCCCGGAAGGTGGTTTCGTTGGGGAGTATGTTAGAAGCCTTCGCGAACATTTCTCCGTAAACGCACTTACTCCATTGCACCACACCCGCCAACCATGGTACTTATTGCACCGGCTTCATCGTCATCACCCGGGGTTCGATATCGGCTCATAAAATAACGCTTCACCATGAAACCATGCATGGAGATCTCATTCCAGCAGGATGCCCCATGAAGATGGACTCTTGCAGGAATCGCCTGGGCAAGAGTCCGCCGGGGAGAGAAACCAAATGTTGGATGGGGGCGAAACCAGAGAGGCGATCCTGCCTGAGCTTGTGTTGTTGCGCAGGCATGTCAAGAGCTTGCAAGAGGCCAACGGGTCTCTTCGCGCGAGTGAAGTCAAATTTAGAACTCTCTTCGAGACTGCTAACGACGCCATTCTTCTCTTGCGGGACAACGTGATCGTCGACTGCAATCCGAGCGCCCTTGCGGTCTTTGGATGCACCAGGGATCAATTGATCGGCAAGCCCCCGTTCGTCCTGTCGCCTCTTCACCAACCGAACGGCAAGAATTCAAAGTCGCGGGCACAGACGAGAATCAGTTTGGCCCGTTCCGGAAAACCACAAGTTTTCGAGTGGAAGCACTGCCGATGCGACGGCACGCCCTTTGACGCGGAAGTCAGCCTCGCCAGGATGGATGTTGCCGGTGAAATTCTCATGGTCGTATTCATTCGAGACATCTCCAACAGAAAGCAAGCGGAGGAAACTCTCAGGAAATCCAGGCAACGCTTCTCGGATATCATCGACTTCCTCCCGGATGCAACTTTCGTTATCGACCGGGAAGGCAAGGTGATCGCATGGAATCGTGTGATTGAAGAAATGACGGGGGTGCAGCAAAAGGACATCCTCGGAGTTGGTGAATACCTCTATGCGGTTCCGTTTTACGGAAAACCGAGACCAATCCTGATTGACCTCGTCATGAAAGACGGGCCGGAATTCATAAGATCTTACGACACCACCGAATGGAAGGGCGCCTCACTCTACGCCGAAGTCTTTGTCTCATGCATCTACGGAGGGAAAGGCGCGCACCTCTGGGGAACGGCTTCACCGATTTTCGATGCCGACGGAAACCTCATCGGGGCAATCGAGTCTATTCGGGATATATCAGACAGGAGACTGCTCGAATCCGACCTCCACGACAGGGAGGCAGAGCTGGGAAAAAGAACGGTGCAACTGGAAGAGATAAACATGGCCCTGAATGTCCTGCTCAAGCGAAGGGAGGAAGACAAGAAGGATCTGGAGGATAGCATCCTGACCAATGTGAAGGAGTTGATCCTGCCGTCTCTGGAAAAACTTAAGAAGACCCGCCTGGATGAGAGGCAGAAGATATTCCTGGGAATCCTGGAATCCCACCTGGGTGAGATTACGGCACCCTTTTTGAAAAACCTTTCAACAAAATTCGTTCATCTCACGCCCATGGAAATTCAGGTCGCAAGCCTCGTCAAACAAGGGAAAATCAGCAAGGAGATTGCGGAGGTCCTTGGAATATCGGAGAAAACTATCCTGGTCCACCGCCACAACCTGCGAGCGAAGCTTGGCCTGGAGAACAAGAAAATCAACCTGCGCTCATACCTCATAGCCGCCCAATAATATGTAGCTAATATACATAATACATACATAGTTTTTTGGCGTTGCGCCCCGCACTTTCCCCACATCCCACTATCGAATCTGATATTATCAGGCACCTTTCATCGCCCCGTCACCATGAACGGGCGAAGCGATCTCGCCTGAGGAATCTGCCGGCTCTCAACACTGCCGTCAAAGCCACGCATGCCAGGGAAGCGGAGACGGTTTTGCAGACGATCGTCTCTTGGAGCGGTGAAAAGTTGTAACATGCTAATTCTCAGGTCTGCATAATCGAGGGGCCGGAATCGCCGCGACATTCATTGCCCCGCATTCAAGCGGCTCGAATCACCGCATGGGCCCGCTACTGGATTTTCGATGGAAACACAAAGGAATCCTTGGAGTATCCTCCTGGTCGATGATGACGCGGACAGCCACGCGCTCGTCCGCGAGTTGCTCTCACAGCTCCCGACGCCGGGAACCGTGCTGCGGTGGGCGACGGATTGCAAGTCCGCAGCCGACGCCATCCGTGCCGACGAGTTCGATGTCTGCATTCTCGGCTGCCGGGCTGACGCCCCCAACGGATTGGAGTCATGGGAATCCACGTCGGCCGGACGCAGACCAACGATCATTTTCCTCTCCGGCGATGAGTCATACGGGGTGGAACGTCAGACAACACGAATCGAGGCAGACGGCTACCTCACCAAAGATCGACTCAGCGCGAGTCATCTCGACCGCTCGATTCGCCACGCCTTGGCCAGCAGGAGGACGAAAAACGAGCTACTGAAAAGCAAAAGAATGATCCTTGCACAGAACGAGGTCAACCGAGCGATACTCCACATCGGGGATGAGGTGGGACTGCTACAGGAAATATGCCGCGTTTTGGTGGAAACGGGCGGGTATCGAACGGCATGGGTTGGGTACGCACGGGACGATGCGGATCGAACGGTCACGGTGGTCGCCAAACACGGTCTTGAAGAAGACTGTATTCCGGCGGACGGAGTCACGTTGCAGGCGACCGGACAAGGCAATCCAACGAGCGTTTCCATCTGCACGGGCGGCATCAGCGTCTTCCGTTCCATTGAGAATGATGCTGATTCTGCTCCTTACGGGGCAGGGGCTATGAGGCCGGGAAGCCCGGCGGTCATAGGCTTTCCGCTCTTCTCAGAGGGGAAAACGTTGGGAGCCATCACCATCTATTCCTCTGAAGCCGACGGCTTCGATGCCCGAGAAATCGGGGGGCTGCGAGGGATATCCGATATTCTCTCTTACGGTATACAGACCCTGAGACTGCGCAACGAGCGTTTGCAGGCGGATAAGAAATACCGAAGTATATTCAAGAACGCCGTATCGGGAATATATCAGACGAGCCTTGCCGGACGTTTTATCAGCCTCAACCCGGCTTTTGCGAAGATCCTCAAGTACGAATCGCCTGAGGAGGTTGTGAACACGATCACGGATATCTCCCGTCAGATCTACGCAGATCCCGAACGTCGTTCCGAACTGCTGCGCCTGGTCGAAGAGCGGGAAATCGTTGAGGAGTTTGAAGCCCGGTTCTTGCGAAAGGACGGCGAAATAGCCCGGGTTGTTCTCAATATGCGCGCCATCCGGGACGGGCTGGGAAACATCGACCATCTCGAAGGATCCATTTGGGACGTCACGGCCCGCAAGGCCATGGAGGCGCGCCTCATTCGGGATCAGAAGCTGGAGGCGATCGGCACTCTCGCCGGGGGAATCGCTCACGACTTCAACAATATTCTGGCTGCAATCATGGGATACACGGAACTGACGCAGCAGAATGTGCCGGATGTCAAAACTCGCTGCTATACCCAACAGATCTTGAAGGCGTGCAATCGCGCCAATAACCTGGTTTCACAGATTCTCACCTTCAGCCGCCAGGCGGAACTACGGCCAGGACCAATAGACATGGCCCAGCTCACTGGAGAATCCGTTAGACTACTACTCGCCACGCTCTCTTCGACCATCGAAATCCGCACAAAAATCAGCCCGGAGGACTGTATTGTCTTTGCCAACCCGATACAAATACGTCAGATGGTGATGAATCTGTTTACCAATGCGGCGCAGGCGATGCGCGAACGTGGCGGCATACTCGAGGTCACCCTGGAAAGCGTTGTGGTGACCTCTCATACAATGTCCATTCATCACGGACCGCCTCCGGGGCCGTATGTGAAGCTCGTGGTGCGCGATACAGGAACAGGAATGTCACCTTCAGTCACAAACCGAATCTTCGATCCCTTTTTCACAACCAGGGATAGACGGGCCGGAACAGGTCTGGGCCTTTCGATGGCTTACGCCACAGTCAAGGAATGTCGCGGGACAATAGCGGTTGAGAGCGAACGGGGGAAGGGATCCGTTTTCACCGTATATTTGCCCGCTATTGCATGCGAAATAGGAATGGAAAGCAAATCAAGTGAAACCACGCTCAGCAGCAACGGCCGGAGGATCTTCGCCGATGATGGGGAGACGCTGATAAAGCCGGCCCATGAGATGCTCTAGCACCTCGACTGTCAACTTGTGGCTGTCGACTTCCGGCGCCGAATGCCCTATTGAAGCGAGACGACCCTGTTTCGCCCTTGTCGTTTGGCTGCATACAGAGCTCCATCAGCCTTCCCAATGAGCGCTTCCGCGGATGCGACGTCGCCCATGAGCGTCGACACTCCAGCGCTCAACGTCAGCCTTATGACGTGGCCGTCGTATTCGAATTCCCGGCGGGCTATGCTTCTTCGTATCCTTTCGGCAACAAAGATCGCCTTTGGAAGCGTCGTCTCGGGCAGCAGGCAACAGAACTCCTCACCACCATACCGCGCGAGAAAATCCACCTTCCTGATGGCCGCAGCTATCTCAGATGCGATGCTCTTCAGCAGGAAATCTCCACACTGATGTCCGTGCTCATCGTTAATACCTTTAAAATAGTCCAGGTCCATCATAATCACGCTGAACGGCGTTGCATACCGCTTGTGCCGCTCGAATTCCCTCTGAAGATACACGTCCAGAAACCTGCGATTGTACGCACCCGTCAGGCTGTCCTCCATGTTCATTTCGAGCAATCTCTGCTCGTAGGCGACCACTTCCGTCACGTCCTGGACAGTCAGGTACAGATGCCTGATGGTGTTGTCCTCGTCCCGGAGCGGCCCCATGGTGCAGCTTTGCTGCATCCAGTCGATCTTTGCCCCGAAAGAACTGACCGGCTTGAATGGGAAGAGATACTGGTGGAGCTTCTGGGAGAAGAAAGTGAAGTTGCCGAAGGCCAGCACGGCCTTGCAGCTGCGGAGAAACCGGGGATTGTTGAGATCCGGGAAGAAATCCAGGATGCACCGCCCCTGAATAACGTCCACCGGAATCTCGCTGTGCAGAACCATCCATCGATTCCAGTGTTTGACATTCAAGTTGCTGTCCAGAACGACGACTCCAAGGTTGAGCGATTCCAGAATCTGCTCGAGAATCATTCGTATTGCCCCATGAACTCATGCAGTGCTTTCTTGAGCCAATCCAGAGAATCATGGCTGCATATCAGGAAAAGGCTCCCCTTTATATCCTGCTCCCTGAAACGGAAGATGGTCTGCAGAATGATTGCAAGCTTGCCGGGATCGAACATGTCGCTGGAGAGAGCTTTCTGCGGGAGGTTCTCGATGATCAGGCGGGGGGGCGAATAGATCATGGTATCGCCCAGAAGTTCGGCTATCTTCCCCACACAGGCACCGACAAGGATATTGCCAACCTCCAGCAGCGTCTCACTCTCGAGCGTGCCCATTGGGTCTGACAGGATGGAATCGTCCGCGTCGCTTCCAAGAAGCGCGATAAGGGACTTCCCAATTCCGGCCGGGAAGACCAGAAGGGCGACTCCTTTGAACTTCGCTATGAAATTCTGCTCGACGATACTGATCTTCTCATAGCCCTTGATCTCGTCCCGAAGATAGTTTACCAACTCCTGTGCCTTCAGCACTCGAATGATCGGCACGTTCAAAACAACATAAATATCCAAAATTCCTGCAAGATCGGCCGCAGCACTCCCAAACGCGATGTTCATCACTTCATGAAGGATGTCGCTTTCATCTTCGGAAAATACCGTATCCGGACTTATATCCATAACTTCCCTGTAGAACTCGACGCCATCTCGCCAAACAGCCTTCGCGTCCCTGCTGGAATCAACGCATTCTCCGCACCACCCCGAAGGGGGTCGACCTTCCCGATCACGGGTGCGCCGATTGCGCCGAATCCGTCGTAACGACAGTTCGAGACCGCTCGCAGCAAATGCCGATCGAATATAGCCAATCCATTGTCAAGAGGCGGGAATTTCTCGGTACTCTCGGGCCGCATCGACAATCCCCTCGAGCCGCTCGCTCGCCGGGGATGAAGGTGGTTCTCAGCTTCCTCTGCGGCCATCCTGACCTGTCAGCCACTTTTGGGCCGCCACGAGCGTCTGCCCGATACTTTCCTTGTTGGGCGGCTTGTTCAACACCTTAAAGGCTCCAAGCTCCATGGCCTTTTGCACGGTTTTCTTCTGGACATCGGCACTGGATACGACCACCAGGGCCTCCCCATCGATCTCCTTAATCTTCGCAAGAGCGCTGAGACCGTCCATAACCGGCATAGTCAGATCCAGGAATGTGAGATCGGGCCGCACCTCTTCGAACTTCCGCACCCCCGCCAGACCATCTTCCGCTTCATGAAACTCGAAAATTTTGCCTTTGGGAATGCAGCTTCGCAGGATCTTCCGGGCCACCGCTGAATCGTCCACAATCAGTATTTTTGATATCCCGACCATTGTATTCCCCAGCCCCACTCATCGGCGGACAGTCGGCAAAAGGCTGCATGAGTAACGACCGGCGAAATCCAAGCAGGAGAACCATCGCCCCAATGCTCTTGTCCAGGCTGGGGATTCGGTTACACTCTCCCCATTGGACGAGATCGAAACCCTTCGAGAACAGCCAAATACCGCTCTCCGCCTTGCGAAAAAAACCACTCGACATGCAAAGCCGTAAGCGCTGCCGGCCCTCCCCCCCAAAAAGGACAAAGCCACCCAACCAAGATCTGCTATCACACCGTTATCGTGCATTCATACACTTTTACCCTCGGCGTGCCAATGGAAATTTTGACTGCACATACAACTCTTTCCCGCATCGATGGATATCCGTTCCGCCTGATCCAATCCTCCCGCTCACACTTTTTCTGCGTTGCACCGGCAACATCTCAACCGTCCCCTGCGGCATCCTCGGTCCGCCCCGCCGGGTTGATGGAGAGCAAACCCGCGCCCCGCTGCCGCACTTTTCAATAATGGAAATGGAAATTCTTGCAGGATCGAGTTAATATGATTTTATGGCGGGCAGCATCCGAAGCCTGGCAGTTGGAGGAAGCGGTACCCGAGTCACAACATGGCGGGACGCGGAGACGGTCCCTTCGGAGGATCGGATTTCCTGTCCCGGCATCCGAACGAAAACACTCTGCGGAGACATTCAGGCGGTCTTCACCACCGCGGGTCCATGTCACGCGCGCGGGCGCTCGCCCAAGGAAGATGTTTTCGGAACGACAGCATCGTCATTCGCACATTCCATCGTGGAGCGCCCGACGCCCGGGCGCTACGGACAGTCCTGCAATTGCAGAGGAGACGGGCGTTTGTGATAACAGTACAGGAAGTCAGCAAATTTCTGGGGAAAAAGGACCTGTTTCGAGATGTATCCTTCACGGTCCGCCCAGGAGAGCGAATCGGTCTCATCGGGTCCAACGGCACAGGAAAGACGACTCTTTTCAGCATCCTCATGGGCGAAACAGAACCCGATACCGGAACCGTCATCAAGTCCAGGAGCCTTCGCCTGGGATGTCTTCCGCAGCAATCCGTCCCCGTGCAGGCAAAGACGATTCTTGCACATGCGATGGATATCCACCGCGAAATACCCGCCATAAAAGCCGAGATGCAATTCATCCAGGAGGCGCTCGAGAACTCGCAGGATGGAAATCAGGCCAGGGAAGCGGCCCTCCGACACGCACATCTTCTCGAATGTCTCGAACACCTGGGTGGATACGATCTCGATGCCCGCGCCCGCAAAATCCTGGCCGGACTCGGTTTTCCTTCGGACCGGATTGATTCGCCCGTTTCATCCCTCAGCGGCGGATGGGCCATGCGGTTGGAACTCGCCCGACTCCTCCTCGCCGAACCGGACTTTCTCCTCCTCGACGAACCAACCAACCACCTCGATCTGCAATCCCTGCTGTGGTTGGAACAATACCTCTTGAGCGCACCGTCTGCGATGATGATCGTCTCTCACGACCGTGCCTTCCTCAACAGGGTCGTCGCGAGAATCCTCGAGATGGAACAGGGGCGGCTCCAGGAGTACGCGGGAAACTACGACGATTATCTGGCGGAAAAGGCCCAAAGGCAGGAGATTCTGTTCGCCTCTTACAGAAATCAACAGGAACGCATCAAGCAGATGGAGCGTTTCGTCGAGCGCAACCGCTATCGGAAATCCAAGGCCAGGCAGGCTCAGAGCCGCATCAAGCAACTGGGAAAAATAGAAAAAATCGAGACACATCAGGATCAGGCGACGATTCATTTCGCTTTTCCCAAGCCGCCCAGATCGGGGAAGCGAGTCATCGAACTGGCAGACATCTACAAGGGTTATGGAGAAAACGTCGTTTACCGGGATCTCGACCTGGTGGTCGAAAGGGGAGACCGAATTGCTTTCATCGGTCCGAACGGTTCCGGCAAAAGCACTCTGCTCAAGATTCTTGCAGGGGTCGAGGATGTCACAAGCGGTGAACGTCTCGTCGGGAGCCAGACTTGCATCGGCTATTACGCCCAGCATCAGTGGGAACAACTGCATCTGGAATGGACGGTCCTGGAAGAGGCTTCCTCCAACGCAGGGGATGTGGCGCAGACCCAATTGCGCGGTTTGCTCGGCGCCTTTCTTTTCTGCAACGAGGACGTAACGAAAAGAATCTCCGTTTTGAGCGGAGGGGAGAAGGCGCGTCTCACCTTCTGCAAGCTGCTCCTTCAGCGGCCAAACCTCCTCTTGTTGGACGAACCCACCAACCACCTCGACATCCCTTCGAGGGAAATCCTGGAAACCGCCATGGAGACATTCGACGGGACTGTTTGCTTCATCAGCCACGACCGGCACTTCATCAACCGGATCGCCAACAAGATACTCGTCGTGGAAGCAGGACGCGCTCACCTCTTGCCGGGTAATTTCGATGACTATCAGAACATATGGAGAAAGCGGCTCGACGAAGCGCGAACGGACGAAAGAACCGCTGAAGGCCGCGAAGAGACAAAACGGGATGCTTCGACCACTCGCAGGCCCCAAACTCACAAGAGGATCGAAGCCGAGAAACGGAACGAACTCTACCGCAGAAAACAGCCGCTCCAGAACCGTCTCGACCGGGTCGAAGCATCCCTCGCCTCGGCTCACGGCGAACTGGACCTTCTCAACGAACGATTGGCAGATCCCACTACCTATCAGAATGGAAGCCGCGTCCAGGAATTGCAGAAGAACTATCAGGAATGCCAGTTGAAGATAGAGACGCTGACGAGGGAGTGGGAGGAACATGCTCTGGCGCTGGAAGAATTGGAGGATGATTTCTGGAAGAACGCCGAGGCCGAATGCCGCGATCTCGTTCACTGAATCCGAAAATGCACCACATTTCCTTACAGCAAACCCCATTCCTTCCCCGCACTCCAGCGCGGGAAAAGCAACGGGTTCCGAACACCACGAAGGGATTGAACCACATGGACATTCATCGTTTGGAAGTGTTTTGCAAGGTATTGGAATTACAGAGTTTCACCAAGGCTGCCGAGGCCGTGTGCCTCACGCAGCCCACGGTCAGCGAGCACATACGCGCACTCGAACAGACCGTTGGAGAACGTCTCGTGGACCGCCTCGGGCGTGAAGTCCTGCCGACATCCTCGGGCAAGATCCTCTACAGATACGCGAAGGATCTCATCGCGCTACGCAACGAAGCCGTCCAGGCATTGGAAAAACATAAGGGTGCTTTGTCCGGCAATCTGCTCGTGGGGGCAAGCACGATCCCGGGCGCCTACATTCTTCCCGAATTGATCGGGTCTTTCAAAACGCTCTATCCTTCCATTCACACCACGCTGCGAATCGGGGGCAGTTCCGATGTGGTCGAGCGAGTGTTGGAGGGCAGACTTGAAATCGGACTCATCGGGGCCAAATGGGACGATCGGCGAATTCAGATGGAAGAGATTTTTTCCGATGAACTCGTCCTCACAGTCTATGCAGAGCACCGCTGGGCACAGAGAAAATCCGTCGACCCGGAAGAACTGATCGGCGAACCTTTCATATTGAGGGAGAGGGGGTCGGGAACCCGCATCGTCATGAACCAGGCGATCGAAGGAGCCGGTTTCCCACCGTCACGCCTGAACGTAGTAGCCGAAATGGGGAGCACCGAAGCCGTTCGTCAAGGGATCAAAGCGCGCATAGGCATCTCCATCCTCTCGTACAGGGCTGTGTCAGAAGACGTCGACCGAGGCATGCTCGTCGCTTTGCCGGTGAAAGGGCTTCGCCTGCACCGTCCGTTCTACCTGGTGCAGAGGAAGAACCGGCAACTGTCGCCCCTCTGCACTGCGTTCATCGATCACCTCCATGCGCGGGCAAGGACCTCCCCAGCGGAGGGTCCGTGACCCGGCGCCCGCTCGCGATTGGCGCCCGCCCAGCGGGCGAATTCCTCCACCCTCACACCGCAATCGATGCACGTGGGGACGATGCGAGCAGGAGCGCCGACCGACTGCGATTTGTCTTGATGCACGTTCGGGAAAAGGGCGTCAGAAGGTCGATTCATCCTCATCGAATGGGATGAGCTTTTCCGGAGGGACTTCTTTCCCGGCCCGAACGATCTGCCCTTTGCCGTCACTCCCCTTCCCGGCCTTCACGAAACGTTGGGGGGCCGGTGCAGGCGCGGGTCTGGCTTTCTTCGTCTTTTCCGGGTTCCGCATCCGCTGCGCTCCACCTATCAGAGCAGCCAGCTCGTTCACAAACGCTTTCATTTGCTCGGCCTGGGCGTTCATTTGTTCCGCGGCACTCGCCGATTCTTCCGCACTTGCCGCATTCCGCTGGATCACCTGTTCCATTTCGGCCACTGCCTTGTTGACCTGGTGAATCCCCTGGGCCTGCTCCTGGGACGCAGCCGCTATCTCTCCAACGAGATTCCCGGATTTCCCGACACTGGTCGCCACGTTCGAAAACTCGCTATTGGTCCTCCCCACCACGTCGGAACCGCTGTGAACCCTCCTGACGGTTCCCTCGATGAGGTTCGCCGTGTTCTTCGCAGCTTCTGCCGCGCGCATGGCGAGATTCCGCACCTCGTCGGCCACCACTGCGAAGCCCGCCCCCGCTTCCCCCGCCCTCGCCGCCTCGACGGCCGCATTGAGCGCCAGGAGATTCGTCTGGAAAGCTATCTCGTCGATGGTCTTGATGATCTTCTGAGTCTCCTCGCTCGCGCTGGATATCTCGTTCATGGAAACGGTCAAATCCGCCATGAGTTGATTCGCCTGGCCCACCGTCTTGCCCGCTTCCCGCATCAGTTGATTGGCCTGCACGGCGTTGTCCGCATTCTGTTTGGTCATGGAGGACATCTCTTCGAGAGAGGACGACGTTTCCTCGACGGCCGCCGCCTGCTCCGAAGTCCCCTCGGCAAGCTCCTGACTCGAAGAGGACACCTGTTTCGACGCCGCCCTCACCTGCTCGGCTGCTTCGTTCAACCCTTCCACCACCCTCGAGATGGGCCTGGATATCCCTCTCGAGAAAATCACGCTGCCGAGAACGGCGAGAACGAGGAAGACGGCTCCCACTATGATGATGCCGTTTCGGATCGTATAGACGGGCCTCAGGAACTCATCCTTGTCCTGGGTCGCAGCGATGCTCCAACCCGTCAGAGCCACGGGAGCGAAACCCGCTACCCGGTCCTTGCCCTGGTATTCATAGGCCTCAACCCCCTTTTGACCGCTCAACATCTTTGCGGTGATGCTCTCCGTTCCCCTGACTTCCTTCGCATTCACCTTAAACACCAGCTCCTTCTTGGGGTGAGCGAGAACAATCCCATCCCGATCGATCATGTAAGCATATCCGGTTGTGCCTATCTTCGTCCCGGCGACTTTGTCCACCAGGTAATCGATCTTGAGAATCACCGCCGCAGCTCCGACAAACTCTCCGGATTGCGAAAAAATCGGAATGGCAACTGGCACGACGGGATTCCCCGTCGATTTCGACTGTGTGGGTTTGCCTATGCAAGCTTTCCCGCCCTGCGCGCTCTTGAAATAATCCCGATCCTTCAACGCCAGGCCGGCGTAGCCAGCGCCTCGGGCATCGACAAAGCTGGTTCCATCCCGACTGATGATGACCATCGTCTCATAACCGGTGGTGCCCATTTCCTTCAGAACCGCACCGAGTTCCTTCCCCACTTTGGCCAGTTCGCTTTCGAGACCAGGACTTTTCTCCCCATCCCTGGCAACCCTGCTCGCTATTTCAATGAAGGAATCCCTGAGGGCGAGATCTCTCGCCAATTTCAACTCTCCTGCGAGGGCCTCCCCCAGAAGATCTGACAGACCGGCGGCTGTCACCGCCATTTCTCTCCCGGCCGATTCCTGGATGGCCCTGGAAGATTGTGCGAACGAGAAGAAACCGACTATAACCAGCGGTGTCAATACCATCAGTATTCCGCCAACAAGCAACTTGGACCCCAGCGTCATCTTCCCCATTGTTTCCTCCGACCAAAATACCCCTCCCCGGAAGGCAAAACCAATCCCCTCAGACGAATAGATCGGTTTCCGCCCCCCTGGGCACTCCGGGCAAACCCATCCAACAGTTCCCAATGAATCCTCACGGGCAACTCCATTGGCAGCAAGGCGCCATCCCTTAGCCGTCACATCAGACAACGGCAAGCCATTCCCGCGTGCTTTGGCTGAAGATATCTCACAAGGCACCGGTATGGCATACGCGGGGAAATCTGAAACCGACTGATTATAGCGTGAATTCCAGACATACTATGGCGCGCTCACGCTCGCCACAACCCCTCCCCGGAAAAGGATCGTATGAATCAGAAAAAAACACAAGAAATAAAGACAAGAGACAGTCGCTTTTATATGCGCCGCCACGAACGCCATTTTAACTTCCCTCAATGGAGCAATAGCAACCGGAGGACCGTCTTTTTCGTCACCAGCAAAGAGGGAAGAAGGGGGGCGACAATAGTGTCGAGTTAAGCTCCCCTCTCCCCGGAACGAAGGAGAGGGAAACAATCGATCGGTCTTCCAGGCGAAAGCGTGTTTGGCTCTTGCACGCGCTTGGGAAAACGGCGTCAGAAGGTTGATTCATCCTCGTCGAAGGAAATGAGCTTTTCCGGAGGGACTTCTTTCCCTCCCCGGCCACCCTGCTCTTTTGCGCCACTGCCCTTCACGGCCTTCACGAAACGTTGGGGCGCAGGCGCGGGTCTGGCTTTCTTCGTCTTTTCCGGGTTCCGCGTCCGCTGCGCTCCACCTATCAGAGCAGCCAACTCGTTCACAAACGCTTTCATTTGCTCGGCCTGGGCGTTCATTTGTTCCGCGGCGCTCGCCGATTCTTCCGCACTTGCCGCATTCCGCTGGATCACCTGTTCCATTTCGGCCACTGCCTTGTTGACCTGGTGAATCCCCTGGGCCTGCTCCTGGGACGCAGCCGCTATCTCTCCAACGAGATTCCCGGATTTCCCGACACTGGTCGCCACGTTCGAAAACTCGCTATTGGTCCTCCCCACCACGTCGGAACCGTTGTGAACCCTCTTCACGGTTCCCTCGATGAGGTTCGCCGTGTTCTTCGCGGCATCCGCCGCGCGCATGGCGAGATTCCGCACCTCGTCGGCAACCACTGCGAAGCCCGCCCCCGCTTCCCCCGCCCGTGCGGCCTCGACCGCCGCATTGAGCGCCAGGAGGTTCGTCTGAAAGGCTATCTCGTCGATGGTCTTGATGATCTTCTGCGTCTCCTCGCTCGCGCTGGATATCTCGTTCATGGAAACGGTCAAATCCGCCATGAGTTGATTCGCCTGGCCCACCGTCTTGCCCGCTTCCCGCATCAGTTGATTGGCCTGCGCGGCGTTGTCCGCATTCTGCCTCGTCATGGAGGACATCTCTTCCAGAGAGGACGACGTTTCCTCCACGGCCGCCGCCTGCTCCGAAGTCCCTTCGGCAAGCTCCTGGCTCGAAGAAGACACCTGGTTCGACCCGGCCCTGACCTGTTCGGCGGCTTCGCTCAAGCCTTCCACGACCCTCGATATGGGCCTGGATATCCCCCTCGCGAAGAGCATACTGCCGAGAACGGCGAGAACGAGAAAGATGGCTCCCGCCATGATGATGCCCTTCCGGATCGCATACACGGGCGCCAGGAACTCATCGTCATCCTGACTCGCCACGACGCTCCACCCCGTAAGAGCCACGGGAGCATACCCCGCTATCCGGTCATCCCCTTCGAATCGATAAGCCTCAACCCCCTTTTGGCCGCTCAACATCTTTGCGGCGATTGTCTCCATGCCCTTCGCATCCTTGACGTTCAGCTTGAATATCAGATCCTTTTTTGGGTGGGCAATGATGGTCCCATCCCGATCGATCATGAAAGCATATCCCGTTTCGCCGATTTTGGTCTTGGCGATTCTCTCCACGAAAAAGTCGATCTTCATCATGACCCCGACGGCGCCCAGGTATTGCCCGCCTGGTGAAAGAATGGGAACGCCGATGGGAACTATGGGATTTCCGCTCTGCCTGGACTGAACCACCTTCCCAATGGTGACCTTCCCGCTTTTGGCGCCCTTGATATAATCCCGGTCGCCCAACGCCATTCCCTTGAAATTGACGTCCTTGCATTCAGCAAAAATAACGCCATCGGGATTGGTCGTGAATATCCCATCATATTTGGCGGTTCCCCCCATCTCTTTCAGCACCACGCCGAGTTCTTTTGCAACCCGGACCCGGTCGGTCTCAATGGACGGGCTATTCTCGCCCTCGGCGGCAATCCTGCTCGCCGTCTCTATGACGGAACTTCTGGCCGCGATCTCCTTGCCCATTTCCAACTCCTTCATGAGGAGCTGCTCCACGAGAACCGACAGGTCTTCGGCGGTCAGCACGACTTCCCTCGCCGCGGATGTTTCGAGGGCCTTCGAAGAACGAAACACGGAATAGGAACCAATGACCGCCAACGGGATCAACACCAGGCATATGCCGCCCAGCAGCAATCTGGAACGGAGCGTCATTTTCTTCACGGCTACCCCTCCTTCACGATCGTGCTCAAGGCTTTCGCAGCAAATTCCCCCCATATCCGGCTCGGAGACCTCTGCCTCGGTCGCTTCATGATCCACGCATTTTCATTACATTTCGAGTGCAGGCGTTTCGAGTGGGGAATGGGAAATCATCTCATCCAGCGTGCAGACCGACCGCGAACACTGCCGGGCAGAAGTTTCAACTGTATCGCAAGAGAGTGGATAAGTAAACGCGAAAGAGAATGAACATCCCTTGGAATAGATTTAACATATCGTGTCTAGAGGTCGAAAGCGTCTCCGCACGGGGAGATGCGAGAAGAATACGATCGCAGGGCAGTCTGTTTGAGGCTAAGCCTCGGACAGATAGGCACCATCTCTGCGGCAGTCTTCCACAAGAATGGTAGCAACGAACGCAACTCCACGCAACCCGTCGCATGAGAGAAACGGGCGAGTTGAGCGGTTGTGTATGGACACCGTGGTATTCGCCAGCGCAGGTTTCCGCATTGGGGACGTTTCGGCGGATATCCGAAAAATATCATTTCGAACCGCAGCCGATGTTCTTATCGGGACGGGATACCTGATATATCGATTTCTCTCCCCGCTACGTTTCGTCCAAGATGACGGGAAAGGGCATTGCAGACAACCCGTTCAGAAAGCGTCCTCCACGATCCCTTTCCCGCCGGAGTCTCTCAGGGCTTGTTCTCCCCCGTGGGCGGCGCTCCCGGCAGGAGGGGCGCAAAGCGCTTGTCGATCCGTTGGATGTCGGTTTTTATCTTTTCCTGCAGCTTCGCATAGGACTCCTCGAGGGACGGCTCCATGATGACCGTCTGTCCTTCGCTCATGATGAGCCGTTTCAGTTCGGGGATCTTCAGGGTGGTTGACGACTTGAGATAAACCGGCTGAATGTATAGCATTGTTTTCCCTATGGGCAATATGATCATCCTGCCCCGTGCCACCTGCGACCCTATCTGATCCCACAACGTGAACTGCTCGGACACTTTGGTATCCTGATTGATCAGGGCGTGAATCTGCAGCGGGCCGTAGATGAGTTCGCCTTTCGGGAAGTTGTAGACGATGATCTTGCCGTAGTGCGGCCGGTCGCACCCAACGAGAGCGAGCGAGCGCAAGTTGTCCCGTCCTTTGGGGCTCATGGGCAGCAGGAGTATGAAATCAAACCTGGCGGGGTCGATGAGATCGAGCGTCAGGTAGTAGGGGGTGATGCTCACCGCCTCGTTCCCCTGGTACGTCCTGGCGAATTCCCAGGTGTCCTCCTGCTGGTAGAAGACTTCCGGATCGGTCATGTGATACTTGGCATAGAGGGCCATCTGGACCTGGAAAAGATCTTCGGGATAGCGTACGTGCGCTGCAAGCTCGGGGGGCATGAGACCCGCGTCTTTGAAGAGTCCCGGATAGATTCTGCTGTAGGCGCGCGCGACGGGATCTTTCGAGTCGAAGATGTAGTAGTCGACGCTGCCGTCATACGCATCCACAACGATCTTCACGGAATTGCGGATGTAGTTGACCCGTTCCCCTCCCATCGAATGAAAGGCGGCGTAGGGATACCTGTCGGACGACGTGTACGCGTCCTGTATCCAGTAGAGTTTTTCCGGGGTCACCACCAGGTAGGGGTCTTTGTCGAGGAGGAGATAAGGCGTAAGGGTCTTGATTCGCTCCACGATGTTCTGCCGGAAGAGAATTTTGCTCTCGTTGGTGGTCTTCGTTGTGAAGAAGATGTTCCTGTCCCCGAAGTAGTACGCGAAGACGAGCTTTCTGAAGAGAGAGGAAACGTGGACTCCCCCCTTGCCCGTATAGTTGGCCATCACGTTGGCGTTTCCTTTGGGATAGTCTATTTCACCGGCCCCGTTGGGGGAAATCGCATAGGTGTAGGGTTCCAGTCCATAGTAGATGCCGGGTTGGCCGATGCGGAACCCGTATTCCGATTCGGGCGGAATCCCGCGGAGGAACCATGTCATGGGTTCGTCCCCACCCTGGCTGGCGGGAGTCATGACCGCCCCGTAACCGTGTGTATAGGAAAGATGATCGTTCACCCAGTTGCGGCCCCCCGCCGGAAGCAGGTCGTGTTCCAGTTCCCTGGCGGACAGGAAAACCTGCTGATAGATACCGTTCACGGTATACCGGTCGACATGGACCGTTCGAAAAGTATAGTAGGTCCTCAGTTGTTGGAGCTGCTGGTACACGTCGTCCAGCAGATCCCCATCCCAGACCGGAATATTTCGGAGTTCGGTTTTTACCTTCGGAGACGAAACATCCGTTGGAACCCGCTCGGGGTTGAAATCGCGGGTCTCGATGTCCTTCAGGTTGTAGGCCGCGAGCGTCGCTTCGATGTTCCTTGCCATGAAGGGCTTTTCTCTCGATATTTCGTTGGGCTTCACGAGGTATTTCTGCACTGCTGCGGGCAAAAACGTGGAATATCGGACTCCCATGGCGAGCAGGAAGCAAACGGCGAAAAAACCGAAAACCCTCAACCCTTTCTGACTGTGGATGAGGTAAATGAGCGAGAAAGCCGTTCCCATGAGGAACAGCAGGGTCACCCAGACGAGGGGCAGCGTAATGTTCATTTCGACAAAGCCCGGTCCGTAAAAGAGCGGTTCGTGGCTCGTACTGAAGAGGAGTTCATACCGCTGGAGGATGAAATCCCAGATTTCAATGAAAAACGCCAGGAGGATCAAGATATTGATGTGCCACCTGGCGCCCGCCGGCATCTCCTGGTCCTGCTGGGAGAGCACGCGCCTCTCGGTCCAATAAAGAACCACCAGTCCGAGCAGCAGCAGTGCGAAAACGATGAGCAACCGGCGTTGTACAAGCGTGTAGATGGGAAATGAAAAGAGGTAATAGCCGATGTCTTTGCCATAGGTGGATTCTCGAACGCCGGTTCCGGAACCGAACACGTACAGGAGGAAAGTCTCCCATTTCTCGAAAAGCGGCTGCGCGATGAGGACGGCCAGAACCAGCGAGAGCGGGGTGTACACCCACATGGAACCCGTTTTGAACATCTCCAGAATGTCTTTGTAGACCTGGCGCGGCGCTCCTTGCGCCCTGGAAACGGGAGGCGCGGTGGTTCCGAGGAAGCGGGAAGCCACCCAGAAGTTCAAGAAAAAGATCAGGAAGAAGAGAACGGTGACGCCGAAAAATACAACGTAGCGGTAAAGCAGGCGCTGTACGAAGTAGAAATCGTACCCGAGGGAGCTGAACCACCAGAAATCGACCAGATAGTTGGAAGCGATGAAACTCAATGCGAGCCAGCCCACGCCGAGCGCGATCAAAACGATTAGTGCCATCCATAGCAAGCGTTTTCGGTGATCCATGCTTCTCTCCTTTTTCCTTGTTGAGGCGCCAATCCATGCATCCGACGGGTTATGCGAACGCGGAGTGACACAACCTAATCATAAGGCGATGAAGTGGTCAAAGGATTTTGTGAGGGCGGCATCGCCGTTGGTTTCCCTTGTGTCGCATTGAGATTGACTTCAAACGCCGAATACGGTAAAGATAACATGTTGAAAGTAAGGCATGACGACGCTCCGGACAACCCGTGAGAAGGCTCTTCCGCCGCATTCGGAAAACGGCGTTTTCGCAAACGCCTGGCCGTACGATCGGTCGGGCCTCATGGCGGACGGCAATGCCCATGCGGGCGCATGCTCATCGAGTGTATGGCCTGTTCTTTGAAAACCAGCGGGGTAAGGTATCCCGGTTTTTCGGGGATTTAAAAGGGAAGACGGTGTGAAACCGTCGCGGTCCCGCCGCTGTAAACGGGGACGAAAGCTGCGTTATCCACTGGGCCGGTTGGGAACGGCCCGGGAAGGTGCGGTGAGTAGGACGATCCGTGAGCCAGAAAACCTGCCTGAGCCTCCAGGAAGTCTCAAAAGGCAAGAAAAGTAATCCGGGAAACGAGGTGTTTTCCTGAGAGCAAAGGGATCAAGCAAAGAAGGGTGCAGTCCTTGTAGTCCCCGGGTCGGGGATTCAAGGGCTTTTTTTTTGACGTTCCGAACAGTACAACCTCGGTTGTGAAAGACGCAGGAGACGAAAGGCATGGCTGCCGATTCCCAGCAGTCCGCGGAGATTGACCGCCCGGGTCTGGCAGATGCGGGCCGCGAAATCGAAGCGGAGAGTTTCCGTATCATCGACGCCGAGATGGGAGAACATTCCTTCCCCATCGACCGGTGGCAGATCGTTCGCCGGGTGATCCACACCACGGGTGATTTCGATTATGCTGATCGGATGCGCTTCCATCCGGACGCCATCACATCGGGAGCCCAGGCGCTACGGCGCGGGGCGCCCATTTTCACGGACACCAGGATGATTCGCGCCGGGGTCTCGCCGTGGCGGCTCCGCTGGTTCGGAAACGAAATCCAGACGCCCGCGATGCATCCCGAAAGTCAGCAATGGGCCGAGGCGACGGGAACCACCCGTTCGGTCGCCGCCTTCAAGCATTTTTCCACCCGGTTCACCGGCGGAATCGTCGTCATCGGCAACGCGCCGACGGCGCTTCTGGAGGTGGTGCGCCAGATTCGGGAGGAAGGAATCCGGCCCGCTCTCGTCATTGGAGCGCCCGTTGGGTTCGTACAGGCGGCCGAATCGAAAGAAGCGCTGTGGCAAACAGCGGAGCAGCCGGCCATCACCGTAATGGGCAGAAAGGGTGGGAGTTCCGTGGCAGTTGCAATTCTGCACGCCTTGTTGGAATGGACCAGGAAGGTCAACACATGAGGAATGACATTATGCCGGGCACACTGTACGGAATTGGGGTCGGGCCGGGAGATCCGGAGCTTCTCACGCTCAAGGCGGTAAAGGTCCTGAAAGAAATCTCACATGTTTTTGCGGCTTCCTCCAGCAAGAACGACTACAGCCTCGCCCGGGACATCGTCAAGAGCCACCTTGCCCCGGACATCCCGGTGGACCAACTCGCCTTCCCCATGACTTTCGACCCCGACCACCTGGAAGACGCCTGGCGGGCCAACTGCGAGAAGGTTGTCGAGATCCTTCAGCAAGGCAAGAATGTTGCGTTTCTCACTCTCGGCGATCCCCTCACCTTCAGCACGTTCATCTACCTCATGCGCAAAATCCGTCTGCGCCTTCCCGGGGTGAACGTCACGACCATTCCGGGCGTCACGTCTTTCCAGGCCGCAGCGGCATGCGCCAACGTGCCGCTGGCTGAAGGCGAGGAGGTGATCACCATCATCTCCGGCGCCAAAGGGCAGACGAGGTTGCGGGAAGCTGTCGAATTCTCGGACAACGTGATCCTCATGAAGACATACAAGCAATTTCCGCAGATTCTGGCTCAGATTGAAGAAGCGGGTCTCAAAGACCGCTGCTGTTTCATCAGCCGGTGCGGGCTCGAAGGGGAAATAGTGGAACGGGATTTTGCGAAGATGCTCGAACTACAGCAGCCCAACTATCTTTCCCTCATGATCGTCAAGAAGCGGGGGATCGAACCCTAGTACAGGACGGCGGAAGTCCCTGACCAGTTCCGGTGGGCACAAGAAGGCGTGCCCACCCTACAGTGCCAGCCGCTTGGTAGGGTGGGCACGGTTTTATCGTGCCCACCAAAACGAGTGCCGAATTTCCGCCCGCGTGTACTAGTACGCGCCCCAAGTCAACGCCATTGTCCCCGGGGCACGGGGCTGGAGCAGCGGGAACGGAACTGTAAGGACTGGAACGGGGCGCGTGCTGTCGCCGTGAAGCGCCGGACGGAGCAGATTGTGCAGATGGGGATGCAACGTTTCAAACCTCGCAGCGGCCGCACCCGACGCCCGCGCCCCGGCCGGAGATCGCCGTGATCGAGGGACGGGGGAAAGCCGCGTTGTTTTACTGGGCCTGCATTCTTCTATCGATCGTCGCGGCGGTTTTCCTTGCTTCGGGAATCGGCTCGTTCAAGATATCTTACCGGACCGTCGCGGAGCTCTGGCTTTCGCCCTTCCATCCCGCCTGGGCTTCGGACATTGAAGACAGAGTGCGCTACATCGTGATCCACGTGCGGCTCGCCCGCATCTGCCTGGCCCTGACCGTGGGAGGCGCCCTCGCCCTGGCCGGAGCCGTCTACCAGGGCGTACTGCTGAACCCGCTCGCCGATCCTTTCACTCTCGGCGTCTCCACCGGCGCGGCTTTCGGTGCATCCCTGGCCATCTTGACCGGTATGGGGTGGATTTTCATACCGGGCATGAGCCCCCTGCCCCTTGCGGCCTTTGCGGGCGCACTGGCCGCGCTTTCCCTGGTCTATCTCCTGGGGCGTCTGGACGGGAGAATCCACACCACGACTCTGGTCCTCGCGGGCATCATCGTCTCCACTTTCCTCTCTGCGCTCATCAGCCTTCTCAAGAGCCTCAACGAAGATTCCGTATCGACCATCGTCTTCTGGATCATGGGAAGCCTTTCCGGAAAGAGCTGGGCGCATGCGCTCCTCGTCTTGCCTTATCTTTTCGTGGGTGGCGCGGTGATTCTCTACTACGCGAGAGAACTGGACATCCTCAGTCTGGGGGACGTGCAAGCCCAACACCTCGGGGTGGACGTCGCTCGTTTGCGCTTCCGCCTGCTCCTCGCCGCGTCCCTCGTGACCGCCGCAGCCGTCGCGGTGAGCGGAGTCATCGGGTTTGTGGGCCTGGTGATCCCTCACCTGGTGAGGCTGACCGTCGGGCCGCATCACCGGCGATTGCTCCCGGCAGTCCTTTTTTCCGGCGGATTGCTGGTTCTGGTTTCGGATACGCTCGCCCGGAGCATCCTCCCCAGTGGAGAGGAACTGCCCGTCGGCGTGGTCACAGCGCTCCTCGGAGGGCCTTTCTTTTGCTATCTGCTGCTGCATCGCAAGAAGTACCTTCAACTGTGATTCGCGTCGAACGCCTGCGATGCGCCTACGAGGGCCGCGACGTCCTCAAGGAGGTGTCGTTCGAGGTGGAGCGGGGCGAATTCATAGGCGTTCTCGGCCCCAACGGCGCCGGAAAGAGCACGCTGCTGCTCGCTTTGAGCGGCATCGTCCCCGTCCGGAGCGGCAAGATCGAGATACTCGGCCGCCCGATCGACAGGATGAGGCCCAAGGAGCGCGCCCGAGGCATGGCCGTGGTCGCTCAGGACGCCGATGCACGCTTTCCTTTCACCTGCCGCGAGGTGGTGCGGATGGGGCGTTATCCTCACCAGGGCCGCTGGAGAATCGATAGCGTGGAAGATGAGACCGTGGTAGAGAGGGTCTTGCGCATCACCGACACCGAAGGTCTTGCCGACAGGATGATCACGGCGGTTAGCGGCGGCGAGAGGCAGCGCGTCGTTGTGGCTCGGGCGCTGGCTCAACAGACGCCGCTCCTTCTTCTCGATGAAGCCGTATCCTCCATGGACGTCCATCGAAGGCTTCAGGTCTTTTGCCTCCTGGAGCGATTGAACCGGGAAGAGGGGTTGACGATCCTGGCCGTTCTCCACGACGTGAACCTGGCTGCGTTCTTTTGCAGGCGAATGATTTTCTTCAAGAACGGGGAAACGGCGGCGGACGGCCGTGCGGCAGACGTGCTGACGCCCGAAATCCTCGAGAGAGTGTACCAGACGAGAGTCATGGTGCAGGAGATTGGAGAAACCGGGAAACGGCAGGTGATATTTTTGCCATGAGACATCGAGCCATTTCATTCCTTACGGCGATTTTTTGCCTGGCACTTTCCGCCTCCCCTGCGCCGGGCGTTCCCGTTCGGATCACCGATGACATCGGGAGAGCCATTACGCTCGACGGACCGGCGAACCGCGTGGTACCGCTCTACGGTGCGTTCGCGGAAATGCTCTACGCCATTGGAGCGGGACCGCAGATCTTTGCGCGCACGCAAGCCGATCGATTCCCTCCGGCGATCCTGGACCTTCCTTCGGTGGGCACGCACATGCGTCCCAACATCGAGATGATCCTCGGGCTGAAGCCCGACCTGGTGCTGCAGAGCGCCGCCAGGAACGAAGAAACCGCGGACCTCGAACGGCTTCAGAGCGCGGGCATTCCCGTTGCGGTTTTCGCCCCAAAGACTTTCGAGGACATATTCGGCGCCATGGAACGTATTGGAATCCTGACCGGCAGGGAGGAAGGAGCACGAAACGCCGTGGCGAACCTTCGGGGAAGACTCGATGCGGTGCGGAACCACCTTGTGGACATAAACAAACCCCTGAGGGTATTCTTCGAGGTTCGGGCGGAACCCCTCTCGGGCGCCGGGCGGGGTTCGATCGTTCAGGAAGTGTTGACCGCCGCCGCCGCAGAAAACGTCCTCAAGAACGATAAGGCCATCGTGCAGTACGGCTTCGAGAACCTCCTGCTGGACGACCCGGACGTCTACATCGTGCAGCACGGGCCGATGAACCGGAACCCGCAGGAACCGGGGAAGCGGACCCATTTCACGCAATTGCGGTCGATCGTGAATGGTAAGGTTTTTTTCGTCGACGAATTCATTTATTCGCGCCCCGGCCCGCGTTGTGTGGACGCCGTGGAAGAATTGGCCGCCAGACTCTATCCGGAAAGATTTTAGCCTTGATGAGCGAAATACGACCGACCGGCCTCAGCCCGGCGCCTTCCCCGCCCCCTCGCACAGCGCCCAGGAGACAACGGCTCCGTTGCGGGTTCAGTACGGGCACGGCCGTTACGGCGGCAGCGAGGGCCGCGTTGAGGCTCCTCTTGACGGGCGAAGCCCCCACCGTCATTGCGGTGCGCCTGCCGGTCGGATACTATCTTCCCGTCTCCATCCGGGAGAGTCGCATCCTCCATGGCGTCGCCGCCGCGAGCGTCATCAAGGACGGGGGCGACGATCCGGACGTGACCCACAATGCGCAACTCCGCGCATCGGTTCGGCTCTTCCGAATTCCCCGCACGGTCCGGGATGCCGGGATGCCGCGCTCATGTTCCCGATCACCGGATGAACCGGAGGAGTCGGAGGAATCGCCGGGCATTCGAATCATCGGCGGCGAAGGGGTCGGCGCCGCGACCAAATCGGGGCTCCCCGTTTGCATCGGCGAGCCGGCCGTCAATCCCACGCCCCGCGACATGCTCCTTCAAAACCTTACGGAGGAGATCCTCTCGTGTGGAAATTCCACCCCTTACTGCGGGTGGGAACCCGGAGACGCGACCCAGGAGAGCCCGCGGAGCATCGCAAGACCGCGCGTCTTCCTGCCATTTACCGCAGATGATAAAATTCTCTCGAACATCCTGGTCGAGGTGGAAATCCAGGTTCCAAGGGGAGCCGAACTGGCCCTCCGGACGCTCAACCCCCGCCTCGGGATCGTTGGCGGGATTTCCATCCTCGGCACGACGGGACTCGTTCGACCGTTTTCTCACAAGGCCTACGAAGAGACCATCCAGGTTGCCCTGTCGGTGGCCGCTTCCAATGGGTGCAGAGAGGTTGTCCTGAGCACGGGCGGGAAAAGCGAGCGTCTGGCCCAAGGTCTGCTGAAAACGCACCGTTCCGAGTCCCTCGTACAGATAGCCGATTTTTTCGCTTTCGCACTCGGAGAAACTCGGACGATGGGTTTCGAGAAAGTCGTTCTCAGCGCTTTTTTCGGCAAAGTGGTGAAAATGGCCCAGGGGCTTCCCTACACGCACGCACACACGACGCCCCTGGATCTGAATCCCCTGGCCGGGATCGCCCGGGAAGCGGGATTCGATACGCCATTCTGCCGGGATCTCGCATCGGCGAACACGGCGCGGCACGCTCTCGGACTATTGCTCGCACGAGGCGCTGCGGGTGTGGTGCAGACCGTTGCGAAGGGGGCGGTGGAAGAGGCCGCCCGGTTCGGCGGGCACGCGCTTTCAATCAGACTGTTGCTCTTCGATTATGATGGATCGCTCCTCGTCGACCTGGAGAGGCCATGCTAGAAAATCCGAATCTCGATCCGAACGAATGGCGCCCGCCTCTCCTGGCAATCGTCGGGATGGGCATGGGAAAGGACGACCTCAGCCTGAAGACGCTCGCCTGGATCGAGCGCGCCGAGGTGCTTGCGGGCGGAAAGCGCCATCTTGAGTCGTTCTCGGAACATCCCGCCAGGAAACTCACGTTGCAGCCCTCCATCGAGGCCTTTTTCCATGAACTGGAAAGCCTGTCCGCCGAGCGCCGCACGGTGGTGCTCGCATCGGGAGACCCGTTTTTCTTCGGGATCGCACGCCGCCTTGTGAAACGTCTCGGCAGGGACAGGATCGTTGCCTTCCCGAACGTGACGAGTGTTCAGGTGCTCTTCGGACGACTCGGCGAACCGTGGGATGACGTCAGGGTCGTGAGTCTCCACGGTCGAGAGGATCCGCCGTCGCGGAAACTCGCGTGGCTCCGGGAGATCCGGAGTCCTTCCAAGGTCGTCTTCCTGACCGACCTGAAACATACCCCGGCGTGGATCGCAGAACGCATGCTGGAGGCCGGGATTGCCGATCGGACCTTCATCGTGGCGGAGGACCTGGGCCTTCCATCCGAGCGGATCCATCGGCTGTCGCCCGGGGAAGCGGCGCAAAGAGAGTTTTCCGTTCTAAACCTCGTCGCCGTGTTCCCCGTGGAAAGCGAAGAGGAAACGGAAACGTGGAAACCGGAGCGGGAAGCGCCGGTCATGGGAATTGCCGAAGCCGGTTTCCAGCACGAGGCGGGCCTTATCACCAAGATGGAAGTTCGGGCCGTGGCCCTGGCTCATTTGCAGTTGCAGCCCGATCTTGTGCTATGGGATCTCGGGGCGGGGAGCGGATCGGTTTCCATCGAAGCGTCGAGGATCGTGCCGCTAAAACAGGTCATAGCCGTGGAGAAGAACGAGAAACGCTACCTGGACCTGCTCGAAAATGTGAAACGTTTCCGTTGTAAGGAGATCCGGGCCGTTTGCGGGAACGCCCTGGAGATGACCGACGACATTCCCGATCCCGACAGGGTGTTCATCGGGGGAAGCGGCGGAGACCAGGGGAAGATTCTGGAAATCGTCGCGGCCAGACTGAGGCCCGGCGGCGTGGCGGTACAGACCGCCGTCACCATGGAAACCCTCGCCGCGGCCGTCGTTTTTTGGGAGACGAAACCATTCGATCTGTCCATCGTACAGGTTCAGATCAACCGATCGGTTCCCATCGGGGAGACATTGCGGCTGGAGGCATCCAACCCCGTATTCGTCATCTCCGCCAGGAGGAAGGACCGGGGGCGCAACCAGTGAGCGAGCATCCCGGCAAGATGCTGCTGAAAAAGGAATGAGATCAAAATGACTGACACGGTGAAACAACGGATTCAGGCGCTGGTCGATCTCGAGACAACAGGCTGGAATACGAAGAATCCGGACCTCTTCCTATCGATGATCCACCCCGACATGGCCTGGCCGTGGCCACCCGCTGCCGACGCTCACGATCCCGCCGCGTGGGTATTTGTCCTCGGCCGCTTTGACCGAGAGCGATGGAAGAAGAACTGGCAGGACCTTTTTGACAGTCACGACCTGGTTCATAATCGGAGAAGCATCGTTAAGATTGAAATCTCCAGGGAACAAGACGCTGCATTCGCCGTTGTCGACATCGACACGCTCTGGCGCCACAAAGAGACCGGGGAAGATTCCCTCTGGAAGGGGCGTGTTTGCAAGATATACACAAAGATGTCCGCGGGGGAATGGAAGCTCATATTCCAGACGGGAGCATTGGACTTCTCAAAAATTCCCGCCTTCTCGGGAATGACGTCTTGAATGTTTTTTAACCCTTTTTGACATGCTCTGCGAAAAGGAAGAGGAGAGGGAAGCGGCATGAATCATCCCATTTACTTTGTGGGAGCGGGCCCGGGCGATCCGGAACTCATCACGGTGAAAGGCAAACGGCTCCTCGAAGAAGCGGACAGGGTCGTTTATGCGGGATCTCTCGTCCCCGAGACCCTGCTGGCAGACTGTAAACCCGGAGCGGCGCTTTTCAACAGCGCCCCTCTGACTCTTACGGAAACCCATGCACTGCTTTGCGCCGGGCACCGCAACGGTGAACGGGTGGTGCGCCTCCACACGGGCGACCCGGCGCTCTACGGCGCCATTCGGGAACAAATGGACCTCCTCGACGAGGAGGGAATTCCATATGCGGTCGTCCCGGGAGTCTCCGCCGTATTTGCCGCCGCCGCCGCACTCAACCGGGAACTGACCGTTCCCGAGGTGTCACAGACGGTCATTCTCACGAGGCTCGCGGGGCGGACGCCGGCGCCGGAACGTGAGCGGCTTGGCTCTCTGGCTTCCCATGGAGCGACGCTGGCGATCTACCTCAGCGTTCAGGCAATCGAGACAGTAGCAGCCGAGGCGGCGCCATTCTATCCTCCCGATACACCCGTTGTGGTCGCCTATCGCGTGGGATGGCCGGATCAGACGTTCATCCATGGAACCCTTGCCGATATCGCCGGAAAGGTTCATGCCGCGGGCATCAAACGCCAGGCCATCATCATGATCGGCCAGGTCTTCGGAACATCGGCCGGAGAGAAACCCAAACGGTCCAAACTCTACGATGAGTCGTTCGGTCATGGCTTCAGACAACCCGGCACATCTCCCTGAACCGGAGATCGCCATCGTTTCGATAACGGCGAACGGAGTCCGGCTTGCGTTACAGATCCAGGGGAAGCTCCCCGGAAGCGTCTGCTATGCGCCCGCGCGCCACAGGTTTGCCACGGCCATGGGCGCTCGGCCCTTCCACGGGCTCGCGGCCATTTTCCCCGAAATGTGGAGACGGCACCAGTCTCTCATCTGCATCATGGCGACCGGAATCGTCGTTCGACTGGCCGCTCCTCTTCTCCGCGGCAAAACGGAAGACCGCGCGGTCGTCGTTCTGGATGAACGGGGGCAGTTCGCCATCAGCCTGGTTTCGGGTCATCTCGGGGGGGCAAATGCGCTCGCAGCCTCCGTTGCCGGAATCACCGGGGGCCGGGCCGTCATAACTACCTCCTCGGACGTCTGCGGGAAGCCCGCCATCGATCTCATCGCACGCGACGCGGGGCTTGAAGTCGGCAACCCGCCCATGTTGAGCAGGCTTGCCCGCGCCATTCTGGAAGACGAACCTTTCTGGCTGTTCGATCCCGGGAATCTCCTGGCGCCGTCCATCGAGGACCGAGCCGGGTTCTCGAAAGTGGACCTCGATTTCTTTGGCGCGTCCGGCCAGCCGCCCGCTCCCGACAACCGCGAAGGAGCCGGCAAAGCTCTCCCCCTCGATCTTCAAAACGGCACCGCGAGCGGCCAATGCCCGCCCTCCCCGGAAGAGTCCGGCCGGGAATCGATGGCCAGCGCCCGCTGCACTCGGAACGCCGGGCGTGATTCCCCCATGGGAAACGACGGTGCTCCCGAGGTCTCCCGTTCGAACATCGGGGTGTGGGTCTCGGAATCCGAGGCACCGAAAGGCTTTAAATGCCTGGCTCTGCATCCGCGCCGCCTCGTCGTCGGGATCGGCTGCAACCGGGGCACCGGGGCGGCCGAGATCCTCGATCTCCTTCGTTCCGTTTTCAGCGGTGAAAACCTCTCTCTTTTGTCCATCAGAAACCTGGCGAGCATCGACCTGAAAGCCGACGAGCCGGGCCTTCTCGAAGCTGCGGAGGCCATCGGAAGGCCCATCGTGTTTTTCGCCAGGGAGGAAGTCGAAAACATCACCGTGCCCAATCCGTCGAGCATGGTGGAGAAACATCTTGGAGTCCAAAGCGTATGCGAAGCAACCGCCCTTCTGAGCGCCCGAGCGACGGCGCTCATCGTCCCCAAGCGGAAGAGCCCCAACGCAACCCTGGCCGTGGCGCGGGCGAACTCTCCGTCGTGAGCCTCGGGCCGGGCCGGAGATCCTTCATGATTCCGGAAGCCCTGGACGTCTTGCGATCTGCCGAGGTCGTCTTCGGCTACAAAACCTATATCGATCTGATTCCCGATTTGGTCGAGGGGAAGAAGGTCGTCGCGAGCGGCATGAGAAAAGAAGTGGAACGGTGCGGCGCCGCCATAGACCATGCTCTGGCGGGCTTCCGCACGGTGCTGGTTTCCAGCGGAGACGCGGGGATTTACGGCATGGCGGGACTGGTTCTGGATATCTGCCGCGAACGGGACCTGCGGGTCGCGAAGGCTTCCGCCGATACAACCGCCGAGACGGTGGATCTTTTCCTGCGCGTGGTCCCGGGGGTGGCGGCGTTCAATGCCGCGGCTTCTCTCGTGGGCGCGCCCCTCATGCACGACTTCGCCGCCGTCAGCCTGAGCGATCACCTGACCCCGTGGGATCTCATCGAAAAGCGTTTGAAAGCGGCGGCGGCCGGCGACTTCGTCCTGGCCATCTACAATCCCCGAAGCAAGACCCGTCCGGACCTCCTCGAAAGGGCGCAGGAGGTGCTTCTGCGTCTGAAGAACCCTGAGACTCCGGTCGCGATAATCCGGAAGGCGATGAGGGATGGCCAGCACACGCACCTGGCCACCCTCGCCCGTATACCCTTCGAGGAGGTGGACATGCAGTCCATCCTCATCATCGGAAACAGCAGGACGTACGTCTGGGACGACTGGATGGTGACGCCGCGCGGGTACCTCGACAAGTATTCGACCGCGGGGGAATGAAACGAAAATAATCTGCTCAGACTTCAATTTTCGTGTCTACAGATAGCCTGTTGAGTAAATATAGAACCATTCGATCTTGATTTCGCTTTGCATTTATCCTAAGCTCCCTTGAGAACCTTGATTTTCAATGTCTCGCGGCAGACATAGATTCGGAAAAGCCAATCCTATGCGTTCGATTGGCTTTTCCGTTTCTGTAATGCCTCGCCAATGCTCTTTCCCCACCGTACGCTGCCGCCATAGATCGCCTTTCTGAACGCAGCCATGGAAATCGAATGGTACTTCGATCCTGCCGGCGACCTTGCGAACGCAATGTACTGCTGGATTTCAGCCTCCGTCAGGCTTCTATATGTATACAGCAAGGCAACCAGAATCTCGGATTTCACCGCTGCAGTTGTAGCGGACCTGTTTTTTTCAACTTCACGTGTGATATCATCGATCGACCTCTGCCGCTCCACTGGAAATGTAGCAATGATCGCCATGGTTATGGCAATTTGCGTGTTGATTGTCATCTCTACGCTGCTTTCAGTGAGCTTGATCGCCGAATCGAAATTCTTCAGAGAATTCAGCCGCTCCGCCTTTGGGGGAGACTTCTTGATTTGAACAGCGTACTGTTGCTTCGCTGCATATGCTTCCGGAGTGTCTGCGGATTCTTCAAGCTGAGTACATTTTTTGCCCAGTGGTGAATCAAGCCATATCAGAACTTCTTTAATATCTTGGCCTGTTAGATTTTCTCTGAGCTCCATGCGTATGACTTCTTCCAGGTTCTCTGGTGCAAATGCTTTCTGTGCCAAATCTTTTATAAGCAGATTAGTTTCCTTTGGCATTTTCTGTAAATTCTTATCTTCCTGTACTGATTGATCGAAACCAGCCTGTATCATAAAAAGAATTTGTTTTATCTCTTTTTCCATACCTGATTTAATAATCAATTCATTGATCAGCGAATTGTCATAATTCTGAGCATATACAAAGATTGGCATTAAAAATAGAATAATAATAAACGGCAATATTTTAGCACGCATAAATCCTCCATCAGACTCAATTTTCAGATTCTCTGTCCGTTCAATGTTGACTGAACCACATTATATTTTATGAAACCATACTATTAAAAGGTGAACAAGGGCCCTGGCGAATCATGTTCGATCAGCATACGCCCATGAATTATATCTATCGGGAAACTCAAATTGAATGACAGGAAACGCCCATCCCCTCACGGCAAAAAGGGGATGGGCCGCTCACCCTTCCACCACGACGGCAAGACCGAGGAAGGCTCTCTACCGGTTCATCCCCACGCCCGCGGGAGATACTTGCACATCCGCTGCGTGGGTTAACCTTCAACGAGATCGCGAGACTAAAGAATTTCGAGGAATTTTGCAAGCCACGCCGGATGCGCGGGCCATGCCGGAGCGGTGACGAGCTTTCCGTCGACAAAGGCCTGATCTATCGGCACGTCCATGTACTCGCCGCCCGCCATCCGGACATCCGGCCCCACTGCCGGGTATGCGGTGCATTTTCTGCCCTTCAGCACCCCGGCTGCCGCCATGATCTGAAGCGCGTGGCATATGGCTGCAATCGGCTTGTCCTTCTCGGCGAAGTGGCGGACCATGTCGAGCACCTGCTCGTTCAGGCGAATGTACTCCGGCGCTCGCCCCCCGGGGAGTACCAGAGCGTCGTACTCGCCCGGTTTCGTTTCATCGAAGGTCGCGTTCAGGGTAAAATTGTGCCCCCGCTTCTCGCTGTAGGTCTGATCGCCCTCGAAATCGTGGATGGCGGTGCGGACGTATTCGCCGGAGCGTTTGCCGGGGCAGATTGCATGAACGGTGTGGCCCAGCATCTGAAGAGCCTGAAACGGAACCATGACCTCATAGTCTTCCACGTAGTCGCCCACGATCATCAGGATTTTTTTCGCGTTCATATCGATCCCCTTTCTTGAGAGAACGCCTCACGGTTATGTTAACTCGATGCGCTCGTGTTTGAGAGATCCGCACGCATCAATCCGATCCGCTATCCTTCTAAGCGTTTGTCGGTTATCAGGAGGGGATTTTACACACCCATCCCCGCCGTGAAGAGATCTTCCGAGATGGTATCGATCGTCTCCCGGTCCAGACCGAGGATCTTGCTGCTCGGCACCGCCATGAGGTCCAAATCGGGCATCCGCACCGGCCCGATCTCCAGCTTGTTGCAGATGGCATTGGCGAGGCATGTGATGTGCGAGAGCACCGGAAGGATCGATGCCTCCTCGGGATGGTGATGGTTTCCGATCGCTTCCTCGATTTCCTCTGCAAAATTCCACTTCTTCGCGACGAATCGCCCCACGTCCGCATGAGTGAAGCCCAACCGCGCCTGTTCTATTTCAACGAAATCGGTGCCGGGACTATTGTAGACTTCCTGAACGATCTGCAGCATTTCGTCCGGGACTTTCTGACTCAGGACAACTTTGCCGATATCGTGCATCAAACCCGCAAGAAAAGCCTCTTCGGCTTTGCGAAACTTAACGGCGGCGGCAAGCTTTTTCGCAGCAGCGCCACACGCAAGCGAATGATCCCAGAGGAGCTTTTCCGCGAGACCGGATTTCTTGAAAAGATCCTCTATGACCGACGCGATGACCAGCGACTTCACGCTGTCGAAGCCCATGTAGTTGATTGCGTCGCTAATCTTTGAAATCTTGCGCGGGCTGCTGTAATAGGCGGAGTTGGCTACCCTCAAAATCCGCGCGGCAAGAGCCTGATCCTTGGATATGATGAGGTGCACTTCCCTGGGGGTCGTATGGGGGTCCGACAATTTGTCGATGGCGAGATTCGCCACCTGGGGCATTGACGGCAAGTCCTGAGCGTTCGAGACGATTTTGGAGAACAGCGACCTACCCTTCACTGGCTTCCCTCAGTTTAACCTTCCGTCCCGATTCTTGCGGGACCGGAGAGATGGACGGCGTTCGCGGCGGCTCTTGGAACGATAACATATATCGCTTCGGATCGAACCGGTTCCCCCCCTCCCATACGCGCCTTTTCACGGGCGCACCCCCTGGAGGGGCTTCCGCCGGGGACGGAAACGCTTTGCGCGAAGAGCCGCCGATCTGAACGATGTCTTCGACTGCGAACAGTGAAAAGGGCTGCCAGGATCTCAACGCCCCTACCATATCACTTCGCTGCCGCCGAGGCTGGCGCGCCAGCATTCTGCCCGCTCTTCCCTTCGACTTTGGAGGACGCTCCCTTCGCCTTCGTTTCCCTGGACAAGGCCTGGCGGGCACCGAGATACGGCTTCAACACGACGAGTATCCCCACCAGAAACCCGACCGCCGCAGACAAGAGGAGCAAGGCATACAGCGCAATTTTGCCACTTGACGACTCGAAGTAGAAATTCAGCTTGAATTCCTGGAGGGCGGTGAAGGCCGCGAGGTTTTGATAGATAAACAGCGCAATAATCAGCAGAACCAGACAACCCGTTATTAGCTTAAAGAGTCTCATGCGCGCCTTCCTTTTTGAAGTGAGGTAACAGCTTGATGTAGGTTTGTTTAAAATGTTCTGGAATACTCCTTATATCTGCAAGAACCGTCAGGAAGTTCGTATCGCCCTCCCAGCGCGGAACCACATGGAAATGAATATGCGCCTCTACTCCCGAACCCGCCGCTTTGCCGAGGTTCAGACCCACGTTGAAGCCGTCGGGGCGCATGACGTGCTTCAAAATAAGAGTGCATGACCTTATCCAGTGCATGATGTCGAGCATTTCATCATCATGCAACTCGTCCATATTCCCCACATGACGCCACGGAGCGATCAAAAGGTGACCGTTGTTATAGGGATACTTATTCATCATCACCACAACCAGCCTGCCCCTGTGGAGAATCAGGCGTTCTTCATCGGACTCTCCGTCTCCTTCAGGACAAAATATGCAGTAGGAAGCCCGTTTACCGAGAATGTATTCCATTCGCCAGGGAGCCCAAAGACTCTCCATACGCATCTCCTACAATGGGATGATTTCGCTGTGAATGCTTTCCTGGATTCGGAGGATTCCCAGACTTCCAGAAAAGTCCCCTCGTCCCATGGTCACAGATCCGGGATTGAACCAGAAGATGCCGTCTTCCTGCTCCTGCAAAGGCTGGTGGGTGTGCCCGAAGAGTATACAGTCGACGTCCGTAAACTCGTTGCGCAACCTGCTCCGGAGACCGGTCGCCGCTCCCCAGCCGTGGACGATTCCCAAACGCCGGGTCCCCGCTCGAATCACCTTCGTGGCCGGGAGTCGCGCCTTAATGACCCGATCGTCCATGTTCCCGGCAACGGCCTCGAGGGGGTACTGCTCCATAAAATCCAAAATGGGCGCTCTCTCCCAGTCGCCCAGGTGAATCACCATATTTGCATCGCTACAGTGCCTGCGGCAGAGAGCCGCAAACTCTTCTGTAAGCGCGCACAGATGTGTATCCGACATCACGACAATTTTCATGATCCAGAAAACATCGCACAAATCGAGTAAAGTCAAGAATCATGGTCTCGAACGCCGGGAGCGCCGACAATTCCACTCAACGGAATGGTCACTATAGCAATCGACGTCGAAAACACAAGCTGTTTTTCTGTTTCCGACTGTGAGAGTACGCCACTCTACACAGTGGAAAGGGCGGGAAGACCAGATGAAAGGGTCAAGCAAAGCAAGCCCACCTCGCCACCGGAGCGGCATCACAACCTGACGAGTTCAATGTCGCCCCAGGCACCCATCTTGTCCTTGAAAACGATGAGGACACCGACAAGCGAGGGGATCTCGCGGGCTTTTTCGAGCGCCCGCCCGATGTCGGGAGCCGACTTCACGATATTTCCGAGGGTTGTCGCGGCAGCATCCGCCAGGGCGGCGTCCCTGGCGACCACGGTCACGGCATCGGCCTTGCCGAAACTGAGGGAATGTCCGACGGTTCCCGAAGAAGTGCAGATACCCAGGGGAAAAGAATCCGCCCCGAGGCGAAGCCCGATTTTTCCACTGAACGGCGAACGTGGCCCCGCATAGATACCGACCGTCGTCTCCTCTTCCATATCGAGGTAGCAGTCCCCCCCGTTTTCAACGATGACGGCGGAAGTGTACGACTTGAGCGCAAGGCCGACGGCCTGGGCGATCGCCCCCGCAACGCTCGCCATGGGGCCGACTCCCGCCTGCCCGGCCGCGGCCAGCATGCAGCGCACGAGCGGAGGAGCCAGGGGATCGTCCGCAAGTGGAACGAGTGAACGGATGAAATCGGGGAGCATCGAGATGTAGCTTTCCAGTTGGTGGCGGCAGGTGAGGACTTCAGACAGGGCTTCTCTCTCGAGGTTCTTCCACGCCCCGATCCACAAATCGGTTTCCTTGCACCTCACCTGGAAAGCGGTCCACCCTTTCCGGCCCTGGTGCTGATACCTGTAAAACCTGCGGCTTTTCATGTAAACGCGGCCGCCCATCCTTAGCCCCCGGTTGCCTCTCCGCCCCACTCCGGCGGGCCTTCGCCTATTCCCATTCGATGGTGCTCGGCGGCTTGGACGATATGTCGTAGACCACGCGGTTGACGCCCTTTACCTCGTTGATGATCCGGTTGGACATCATCTGGAGGACTTCGTAGGGGAGTTTGGCCCAATCCGCCGTCATGGCGTCCACGCTTTCCACCGCGCGCAAAGCGATCACCCGCTCGTAGGTCCTCTCATCTCCCATGACGCCGACGGACCGAACCGGGAGCAGGACCGCAAACGCCTGCCAGACGTGTTCGTACCACCCCGCAGCCCTTATTTCCTCCAAGATGATGCTGTCGGCTTCCCGGAGGATTTCCAGGTCGCCCGGCGTGACATCGCCGATGATCCTGATGGCGAGTCCCGGCCCCGGAAAGGGATGCCGCATGATGATCCGTTCAGGCAATCCCATCTCGCGGCCTGCAAGCCGCACTTCATCCTTGAAAAGCTCCCTGAGGGGCTCGATCAACTCCAGCTTCATCCTCTCGGGGAGTCCTCCGACATTGTGATGCGTCTTGATGGTCGCCGACGGCCCCTTGAAGGAGACGCTTTCGATCACGTCGGGATAAAGGGTCCCCTGAGCCAGATACCTGGCATCCGACAGCCGTACCGCCTCCTTCTCGAAAACCTCGATGAAAAGGTTGCCTATGATCTTCCTTTTCTTCTCCGGATCGATCACACCTTTCAGACGATCCAGAAACGCGTCGGTTGCGTCCACATAAATGAGGTTCAGGTTCAAATGGTCGCGGAAGACTCTCCGCACGCTTTCCGCCTCCCCTTTGCGAAGGAGGCCGTTGTTCACGAAGATACAGTGAAGGCGCGATCCAATGGCCCTGTTGAGGAGAGCGGCAACCACCGAAGAATCCACCCCGCCGCTGAGAGCGCAGATCACGTGGTCATCCCCGACTCGTTCCCGCAACGCATGGACCGTTGTCTCGACGAAGGACTTCATGGTCCACGCCGCCCGGCACCGGCAAATGAGAAAAAGGAAATTCTCGAGGATGGCCTTCCCGCAAGGGGTGTGCACCACTTCGGGATGGAACTGCACCGCGTACAGCCCGCGGGAAGCATCTCCCATGGCCGCAACGGGAGAATTCTGACTGTGAGCGAGCACCACGAAACCCTGAGGAAGGGCGAGAATCCGGTCGCCGTGACTCATCCAGACACGCACCGCTTCCCTCTCGATATCGCGGAAAAGATCCGTTTGCCTGTCGACGTCGATGGTCGCCGGTCCATATTCCCGCTGAACGGCCTTTTCCACCGATCCGCCCAACTGATGGGCCATCAACTGCATCCCGTAACAGATGCCGAAGACGGGAACGCCCAGCGAATATATTCCGGGATCGGAAACCGGCCCGGCCGGATCGTGGACGCTGGACGGGCTTCCCGACAGGATGATCCCCTTCGGTCGAAAGGCCTTGACGGCTTCCAGGGACATATCGAAGGGATGGATTTCACAGTATACCTGGCTCTCTCTCACCCGCCGGGCAATGAGTTGCGTGTACTGCGATCCATAATCCAGAATGAGAACGCGTTCTTCATGGAGATGATCCAGGTTCATCGATGCTATCCTATATGAACTCCGCCGAGCGCCCCCTTGGGGTGGGACATTCTTGCGTTCGGCGTTCAGAGCAGGCGAATCGGCACGCAACGGAACAGGCAATCCGCAGCCGTTCATCGGACCCGACAACCGCTACTTCAGATCCACCTGATAGTTGGGAGCCTCCTTGGTTATGATCACATCGTGGACGTGGCTCTCTCTCAGCCCCGCACTGGTGATCCGAACCATGCGCGCTTTGGTTCGCAACTCGCCGAGGTCCCCACATCCAACGTAGCCCATGCCCGCCCTCAAGCCACCTATCAGTTGATGGACCACGGCCGTGATGGGACCGCGGTAGGGCACTTTCCCTTCGATCCCTTCGGGGACCAGCTTCTGAGGCTCGAAAACGTCCTCCTGAAAGTACCGGTCGCGGCTCCCTTCCCTCATGGCGCCGAGCGACCCCATCCCGCGATAGACCTTGTAGCTTCGCCCCTGGTAGAGAATGGTTTCCCCCGGACTCTCGTCCGTTCCGGCGAAAAGACTCCCGATCATGACGCAATCGGCGCCCGAAGCCAGGGCCTTCACGATATCGCCGCTGTACTTGATGCCCCCGTCGGCAACGACGGGAACGTCATGGCTCCTCGCGACCCGCGCACATTCCATGATGGCGGTGACCTGGGGCACTCCGACCCCGGCCACGATTCGCGTCGTGCAGATGGACCCGGGACCGACTCCGATCTTCACGGCGTCGGCGCCCACCCTGATGAGACTCTCCGCCCCCTCCGGAGTGGCGACGTTGCCCGCCATGACCTGCATCTCGGGGAAAGCGGCCTTGACCTGTCTCACGGCCTCCAGGACGTTCCGAGAATGTCCGTGAGCGCTGTCCACCGCGATCACATCCACTCCGGCACTCTTGAGAGCCGCGACACGCTCCATCGTTTCCTTTCCAATCCCCACCGCCGCTCCGACGCGCAACCGGCCGAAGCCGTCCTTGCACGCGCTGGGATACTTCTTGATCTTCATGATGTCCTTGATGGTGATGAGCCCCTTCAGCCGCCCCAATTCATCCACCACCAGAAGCTTCTCGATGCGGTTTTTGTGAAGCAGCCGCTTCGAATCCTCGAGGGAGATGCCGACGGGCGCCGTCACGAGATTGTCCTTCGTCATGACTTCCGAAACCATCAGACTCTCGTTCGTCTCGAAGCGTAGATCCCGGTTGGTGATTATCCCCACCAACCGGCCGTCCTTCACCACCGGAACACCGGAAATGCGGTACCTGGCCATGAGTTCAAGGACGTGGGCTATTTTTTGATCCGGCTCTACGGTCACAGGATCCACGATCATCCCGCTCTCCGACTTCTTCACCTTGTTGACTTCCTGCGCCTGCCTTTCGATGGACATGTTTCTGTGGATGATACCAACCCCCCCTTCCCGGGCGACGCTGATGGCCGTCTCGGCCTCGGTCACCGTATCCATCGCCGCACTGAGGAGGGGAATACCCATGGCGATTTCTCGTGTCAGGCGTGTTTCCACGTTTGTCTGGACGGGCAGGATTTCCGAATAGTCCGGGAGGAGGGTTACGTCGTCAAACGTCAGCGCCTCCCGGAAGTCAGCAGCTTGCTTACTTTCCATTTATCTTCTCCATCGTGACTGATTCGTTTCTATCTCCGTTCATCCGTCAGACCATCTATCCCGCCGTCACCCGCCACGTCAAGCGGGTCTTCAGGATTTGAGGCCAACCGTTTTCTTTTTCCAGAAGATCGAGGAGCAGCCCTTCAAGAAAACCGCCGTCGGCAACGGTCAACCGCCCCACTCCCAGTCCCGCCAACACCTCCCGAACGATCAGCGCTCCCCCCAGGATGATGTCTTCCCTGCCCGGTTCAAGCCCCGGAATGCCCCGTCGGGAAGCAACGGGCAATCGAGCGAGAGTATCGATGGTTGTCGCCAGCCAATCTTGGGTAAGGGATGCCCCATTCACTTTGAAGGGATCGTACTCGCTCATAACGAGAAACATTGCAGCCAACGTGGTGACAGTGCCCGCCGTTCCCACAAGCTGAAAAGGCAAACCGGAACCTTCTCCCGCACCGAGCAACGAATTCAGTTTCGACAGGGTCGGGGACAGCGCCTGGCGGACGTCGCCGCTCGCCCGGAGAAGCGAACTCGCTTCGACGGGATCGTCCCTGAGATGCCGTTCGGTCACTGTCGCTGCGCCAACGAACACGCTGGCGCTCCAAATGGGTTCGGTCCGGCCGGTGTCCATCAAGAGGAATTCGGTGCTGCTCCCCCCCAGGTCGAAGGTAAGAACGGTTCCCTCCACCGAAGGAAGGACGCTCAGGACCCCCTTCGCCGACAGGAACGCTTCGGAACTCTCCGAGACGATTCGGCCTTGTACGCCGGTCGCATCGGCCACCGCATCCAAAAACACCCCGCCGTTGCGGGCGCGCCGCACCACCCCTGTCGCCCCGCAGGCTGCCGCCGTAACTCCGTATTCCTCCAAAAGCCGGGCGTATTCCCCCATCACCCCTATGCTCTTCCGGATGCCAGCCTCTTTCAACGTCTCGCCATCCTGGAAATCTTCGGCAAGTCGTGTTATCCTGCGCTCCACGCGAATGGGGAAGACCCCATTTTCCCCGTCCACCTCGGCGATGAGCAATCGTAGGGTGTGAGAACCGATGTCGATGGATGCAAATGTCGCAGACTGCATTCTGCCTACCCTGAAAGGGCTGTCCATGATTGTGGAAGTGAATCCCGACCACCCCGAGCCGAGAAAAATCAAACAAGTGGCTGAAACTTTGGCGAGGGGCGGCGTCATTGCCTATCCGACAGATACCTATTACGGTATCGGCTGCGATCTTCTCAATAAATCAGCAATCGAAAAAATCTACCATCTGAAGCGGCGATCCCCCAAGCAGCCCTTCAGCTTCATCTGCAGCAATCTCAAAAATATCAGCGAATACGCTCAGGTCACCAACTACGCCTACAAGACGATGAAGCGACTGCTGCCCGGTCCCTACACCTTCATTCTGGAAGGATCGCGGCTCGTCCCCAGGATCATGCTGACGAAACGCCAAACCGTCGGAATCCGCGTCCCGGATAACGCGATCTGCCTTGCCATCGTCGAGCAACTCGGACACCCCATCATCAGCACCAGCGCCACGGACCCTGAAACCGGCGAAATCTTGAGCGCTCCGCAGGAAATCAAGAACAAAGTGGGACACGCCGTCGACCTCATCATCGATGGAGGCATCGTCGCGGGGAAACCTTCGAGCATCATCTCCCTCATAGACGACATTCCAGAGATCCTCCGTGAAGGCAGCGGGGATATCACCATTTTCCGGACCTGACAATTCCGCATGAGCGGTTTTCATCGGTTCGCCGGCAACGCGGGCAACGGGAGATGCAAACACCCGACGCGACGCCGCCCGGACTGCAAGATCATGGAGAAAGGGCGGGGGACCGGCGACGTCACGACTCCCGTCGTTCAAAAAAAGGGCAATTGGTATCTGAGTATTTCCGATGATCCACCGTCCAGATACTGGCTCACCCGCTCGCCCACGTCGCCGCCGAAAACGAGATCGACAAGCGAACGCCTCTTCTTTTTGGCGTAGACGAGATCCGGCTCGCCATCGATTTTGCCGAGCATTGCGGCGGCATTCACCGCATCCTCAAAGTTCCCTATTTCATCCACCAGGCCAAGCTGTTGAGCGGTCTTCCCCATGATGATGCGGCCGTCGGCGATTCCCCGCACCTTGTCTTCCTGCAACCCCCGCCCGGCAGCCACGTCCTTTACGAACTGGTCGAGCGCCTCATCTATGGTCTCCTGGAGGAGTTCTTTCTCCTCCGGGGTCATCGCCCGTCCCGGATTGCCCACGTCCTTGAACTTTCCGCTCTTGACCGTGACCATTTCGTAACCGATTTTTCCGAAAAGTCCCTGCAAGTTCGGGAAATAGCTGATGACACCTATACTGCCCGTGATCGTTCCGGGATTCGCCACTATGCGGGAGGCGCCCGAGGCGATGTAGTAGCCGGCCGAGGCCGCAACCCCGCCGAACGAAGCCACCACGGGCTTCTCCCGGGCAGTCCGTTTGAACTCCAGGTACATTTCCTGGGCGGCTCCTACTCCCCCGCCGGGGGAATCCACGCGGAGCAGGATGGCCTTGACCTTTGGATTCTTGCGGAATTCTTTGAGGGCCTTCAGTGTTTCCTGCGGGTTTCCGATCACCCCCCGAACCTCGATGACGCCGATTCGGTTCGGTCCCGCCAGGAAATCAAGGTCGGATGCCGCCAGCCACGCGAAGCCCCCAACCGCCACCAGCAGAAGAAAGAACGTCCACCAGAGAGTGCGTAGTCTCATTTACCTTCTCTCAAAAAAGCAGACGCCCGGCGTCAAGCAAATTGCATGAACCGGGCGTTGCAGGTCAAAGGCAGAATATGACAATTTACCGATCAGGATTTGTCCGTCGTAGAAGTGTTGCTCGCACGGGCTTCCAGCTCTTCCTTCAACAGTTCGCCGAGGTTGGAGGTGGCAGCTTTCGCGCTGTTCATGTAATCGTCGTAGTTGGAGCGCTCCTCCTGTTCTTCGACCTTCTTGACGGACAACCCGATTTTTCGGTCTTTAGGCGAAATGTTTATCACCTTCGCGGTAACCCTGTCGCCTGGCTTGTACTGCCCCACGGGAGACTTGATTTTTTCCTTGCTGATCTCTGAAACGTGAACGAGACCTTCGATTCCTTCCTCAAGTTCCACGAAAAGGCCGAAGTCCGTCACATTTGTGATGGGACCGGAGATAATGCTGCCCAGCGGATACCGCTCGGGAATACTCTCCCACGGGTCCGGTTCGAGCTGTTTGATGCCGAGGGAAAAGCGCTCGTTCTCCTTGTCGATATTGAGCACAATTGCCTGAACTTCCTGATTCTTTTTGAAAACCTCGGAAGGATGCTTCACCCGCTTGGTCCAGGAAATATCGGAAATGTGGACGAGGCCGTCTATTCCTTCGTCTATGCCGATGAAGACGCCGAAGTCCGTAATGTTCTTGATTTTTCCGGCGATGGTCGTCCCCACGGGATACTTCTGTGCGATGATATCCCAGGGATTGGGCTCGAGCTGTTTCATGCCGAGGGAAATGCGCTTGTTTTCGGGATTGATGTTGAGGACGACCGCCTCAACCTTGTCCCCGACGCTGAGAACCTTGGATGGATGGCGAACCTTCTTGGTCCAGGACATCTCGGAGACATGGATGAGTCCCTCGACGCCTTCCTCGATCTCGACAAACGCGCCGTAGTCGGTGAGACTCACCACACGGCCCTTCACCTGGGTGCCTATCGGGTACTTGCCCTCGGCCTGCGTCCAGGGATCGGCGACAAGTTGCTTGAGCCCGAGCGAAACCCGCTCGTGCTCGCGGTCGAAGCTGAGCACCATGACCTTGATTCTATCGCTCACCTGGAAGAGTTCGGAGGGATGGCCCACCCGCCCCCAGCTCATATCGGTGATGTGGAGCAGACCGTCTATGCCGCCCAGATCCACGAACACGCCGTAGTCGGTTATATTCTTGATCACTCCCTCGACGATCTTGCCATCCTCGAGGTTGGCGAGCGTCTGGGATTTCATCTGTTCCCGTTCTTTTTCAAGCAACGCGCGCCGGGAGAGGACAACATTGCGCCGTTTCTTGTTGTACTTGAGGACCTTGAAGGGGAAAGTCTGGCCGATCAGGTGCTCGAGATTGCGCACCGGACGCAAGTCCACCTGGGACCCGGGAAGGAATGCCTGCACTCCGATATCCACTGCCAATCCACCCTTGACCTTGGATACGACCTTCCCTTCGATGACTCCGTCATCGCTGTAGATCCGGCTGATTTCGTCCCAGACCTTGATCTTCGCCGCCTTCTCTTTCGAGAGGTGAATCGTGCCGTCCTCATCGTCGTGATATTCGAGCAGAACGTCCACTTCATCGCCGATGGCGGCACGGACGACACCCTTCTCATCCCTGAACTCATGGACGGAAATCTGTCCCTCCGATTTGTACCCGATATCCACCATGACGTAATCATCGCTTATCTGGACGATGTGCCCGCGGATAACCTCTCCCTCCTGAATATTCCGGAAGCTTTGGTCATAGAAATCCTGCATGGATCCCATGTCTTCCGCATCACCTTCGAAAGCGGATTCCTCCGCCGAAGATTCATTTGCGAGATCTTGAATCATTTCCTGTTTTGCCGTCTCATCTTTGTCGACCATTGAATTCGTTACCCCCTTGTCCAAATTTGGCATAAGCCACCCATTACATCTTCACTAAGCTAGCAGATTAGAAAGGAATTGGCAATCTCAAATTTTTTCTCATCTCAGGACCCCTTTGCTCGTGAATGCGAAGCAGTGCCAGGAATTAAGAATGCAGCGCCGCCAACTCAACCCGATGATATCCACCACACGTGACGCGCCCGTCCATCCGCGCCTACGGGAGGTCTCCCCCGGCCGCATCGGGGCCGGATTCTTCCATGGCTTTCTCGGAAACCAGATCCAGCAGACGGTCCACAACCTGGGATACATCCATTCGGGACGTATCCAGGTAGACCGCGTCAGCCGCCGGGCGCAAAGGCGCCAGGCTCCTTTGCTCGTCCGCCTCGTCTCGCTCCCTGACCTGTGCTTCGAGCACCGAGTATTCCAAAGCAACCCCTTTTCCGGCGTATTCGGCCATACGGCGTTCCGCGCGCGTCGGCAGATCCGCCGTCAGATACACTTTGAGGGTTGCATTCGGGAAAACCACCGTGGTCATGTCTCTGCCTTCGGCCACGATGCCGCTCTCAGAGGCCAATGCCCTTTGGTGGAGTGTGAGAAAAGTCCTGACCGTTTCAAATTGCGACACAAACGACGCCAACCGGGACATCTCAGGTTGGCGAAGTTCGTCTTCCAATATCTTTCCATCGTAATAGACGACCAGCGCACCGCGTTGAACGGCAAAACGGAGGGGAAGCAGGGAGAGGTGTTCCGCCTTCGGAGGATTCCCTTCGAAATCAAAGTACTCCCGATGGAGCGCCCAGGCCGCAGCCCGATACATGGCGCCCGTGTCGAGGTAAAGGTACCCGAGTTTTTTGGCCAGAAGCCTGCACACGGTGCTCTTCCCCGCTCCTGCAGGCCCATCTATCGCTATGATCATTCCTTTGTCAGACCGACCCATCGAGGTCATTCAGTATGCGACCCAGAGACTGCACGAACCGCTCGTTTTCAACTGGAAGCCCGGCGTTCACCCGAATAGTACGGTCCATTCCGTACGAATTCATGGCGCGAATGATGACTCCCCGGCGAAGCATCGCCTCGAAGACCCTCTTCGCGTCACAAGGCACTTCGATCAAGAAAAAATTGGACTGGCTGGGCAGGTAATTCAAGCCCAATTTTTCAACTTCTTTATAAAGGTAGCGGAGTCCGTCCCACACGACGCTCTGTGTGTGCCGAACGAAATCGTCATCGTCGAGAGCCGCGAGCGCCGCGACCTGCGAGAGGCTCCCGGTATTGAACGGCTGCCGCACCCGATTCAGGCAATCGGCCACGAAAGGGGCCATCGCGCCATAACCGATACGGAGTCCCGCCAGCCCATAGATCTTTGAAAATGTCCTCAGTACAACCACATAGGGACCATTGAGACCGACATAGTCAAACCCGTGGGGAATGCTACCGTCCCGAACGAACTCGACATACGCCTCATCCAGAATCACGATCGTCTTACTTGGAATTTTTCCGAGAAACGATTCGAAATCGCGCTTCGAGATGGTGGTTCCCGTGGGGTTGTTGGGATTCGTAAGAAAAATGATCTTTGTCCCGGGCGTGACGGCATCGACCATTGCATCGAGATCGATCGTATGGTCTTTGAGAGGGATCGGGATCGCTCTTGCACCCATGGTCTGAACGGCTATCTGGTACAGCAGGAATGAAGGGGCCGGCAGGATCGCTTCGTCGCAAGAGAGCAGAAAGGAACGGGTAACGAGTTCTATGATCTCGTTGGACCCATCCCCGAGGACAATCCCCTCGAAAGGAATGGCAAATTTCTCGCTGAGCCGTCCGCGCAAATAGTAGCCGCTTCCGTCGGGGTAGCGATGCAGGCTTCCCAGCGCTTCGCGAAGGGCGGCAACGGCCTTGGGAGACGGGCCCAGCGGGTTCTCGTTGCTGGCAAGTTTAATGGAACCTGCGATCCCATATTCGCGTTCCAACTCCTCCAGCGGCTTACCGGGAGGGTATGGGACAATGCCGGCGATATGCTCGGGGACACATGGTTTCATGGTGTTCTTCTAACAGTGCAAGCAGTGCAAGGCATTTGAAACATCAAATTCGCGGGGACCTCATTTCTCTATGGATTTACGCGATCTTTATAATGAAAGACCGCTCGGAAAGCAATGAAATTCTCATCCCCGCCCACCCGGAAGCCGATTTCTTTCATCTTGTTTTCGTTCAACGTCTGTAATAGACTGCATAATGGTGCTTCGGCACACCGATTTCCAAATCGCCGATCACCTGAAATTCCCCGGGAGGACATAAGAGACGCCTTTGCGTGAAAACCTCCCGATCAACCCATGGACAGGGACGAAAACTGTGATGCCGGAAGACATCGAGAATGACGATTTTGAAAATGAAGCGGCAAGAACCAACGAAGAGGAGGAGATACCCCCGAAGGTCGTTGCCCCACACGAGAGGTCTCAATACGTCTCTTTCGATCCCTTTCGAATTTACCTGGACGAAATCAAGAGATATCCCCTGCTGAGCCGCGAAGAAGAAAGAGAACTGTCGATCCGATATCGTGAAAAGGACGACATGGAGGCGGGCTACAAGCTCATCACGGCCAACCTGCGCCTGGTGGTGAAAATCGCAATGGATTTTCAACGCTATTGGATGCAAAACCTCATGGATCTCATTCAGGAAGGAAACGTGGGGCTTATGCAGGCGGTGAAAAAATTCGACCCCTACCGCGGTTACAAATTTTCATATTACGCTTCTTTCTGGATCAAGGCCTACATCATCAAGTTCATCATGGACAACTGGAAACTGGTCAAGATCGGCACCACCCAGGCCCAACGCAAGTTATTCTTCAACCTGCGAAAGGAGAAGGAACGGCTTGAAGCACAGGGGATAGAAGCCTCACCCAAGCTCTTGAGCCACCGTCTGGATGTCAAGGAATCCGAGATCATCGAGATGGATCAGAGACTGAACAGCTGGGAGATCTCTCTCGACAGCCCCTTGAAGGAGGATTCCGAAGACACTCACAAGTCCTTCCTGCCTTCAGATGAACTTCCGGTGGATGACAGGCTCGCCGATCGGGAAGCCAAAGCCATTCTCCATGACAAGCTCGTGCTCTTCCGCGAACAGTTGAAAGGGAAAGAAGCGGTTATCTTCGACAAACGACTCCTCACTGAAGAACCGATGACGTTGCAGGAGATAGGAGATCGTTTCGGGATAAGCCGCGAAAGGGTTCGCCAGATCGAGAGCCGGCTGAAGAAGAAATTGAAAAGCTACCTCGAGGAGGAGATCGAAGACATCGATCTCCTCCAGGAAAGCATGATCGAAGTGTGACGATTCTCCTTCCGTATGCCGCGTCGCTCTCACGCACACTGAGTAGAAATGTGAACTCCAGATGCTATATTCAGGAGCAGGAATCAAGTTTTCAGGATTTTTGCCGATAGTTGTTGTAGCAGAAGATTCATTGTCGAAGCTGGCGTGGTCCCTTCAATTTTTTGAATTATTAGTGCCAGCGTACCGTGAGGCGATCCCGGGGGCTGCCACGCGAAGCAAGATTCTCTTGCCAGTGGAGGAGGAGATGGATGTCTGAAGCCTACGACTTGGGGAAGATGCTCGAAGAAATCATTGAAGATGAGAAAATCAGCATCTCCAAGAACAGAAAGATATCGCAGGATGAGATCAGGAGGCTGCTGGCGGAGCGGCTGAAAAGCGCCGCTTCGGGCAAGGACTCATCCAGGCTTCCTCTGGGAGAGGCCCTCGTTCATGAAGGACTGATCGGTCGCGATCAACTCCAGGCCGCATTGAAGGCCCAGGCTCAGAAGGGGGGGAAGATCGGCTCCGTGTTGGTCGAGCTCGGCTATGTCACCGACGAAGACCTCCTGAGGTTCCTCGGCAAACAGCATGGCCTTCAGGGCGCCAATCTGCTCAATCTGGAAATCAGCGAAAGCTTGATGAGCATCCTTCCCTCCAGGCTCATGTTCAAGCACAGGATTCTGCCCCTCAAGGTCGAGGGGAATACCTTGAGCCTGGCCATGGAAAATCCAAACGACTTCGCCGCCATGCACGAGGTCGAGTTTCTGGCGGGAAAGAGGGTCACGCCCGTCATCATTCCTTCCTACCAGATGGACCTGGCGCTCAAGTACATCGAGGAGAAAGGAGCGCGGGGTTTTTCGGGCATGGAGATGCAGAACGCCATGAAAAACCCGGCGACGATCCACGCCGCGTTGGAGCAGCTCATCTCGATGAATGGATCCGATCTTATCATAACCGCCGGGGTGCCACCCACACACAGGGTCAACGGCATCCTCAAACGCTCCCATATGCCCGTACTGAACCACGACCAGTGTGTAGCCTATGCGAAGAATCTCATGACCGAGCGGCAGTGGGAGGACTTCCTGAGGAAGAAAGAGATCGATTTTGCCCTGGATTACGAAGACCTCGGCAGGTTCAGAATCAATGCATACCGGCAGAAGAACTCCGTTTCCCTGGCGCTTCGCCGCGTCAGGAACGTAATACCGTCATTGGATTCGCTCGGCCTGCCCCACTGGTTTGAAGAAATACTCACCAGACCCCAGGGCCTCATCCTCGTCGCAGGACCGGCCGGTCAGGGCAAGACCACCACCATCGCCGTCATGGTCGATCTGCTGAACAGGACGCGAGCGTGCAATATCATCACTCTCGAAGATCCGACCGAGTTCGTTCACAGGTCGAGGAAGGCCACCATCAACCAGCGGGAATTGGGAACCGACACCGATTCGTTCTCGGAGAGCCTGCGGAGGATCTTCAGACAATCGCCGGACGTCGTCGTGATAGGGGAAATACGCGACACGGAAACGATGGAGATCGCTTTTCAGGCTGCGTGCGGGGGCATCCTGGTGCTGAGCAGCATGCACGCGCCCAGTGCGACGGGCGCCATAGAGGCGATGGTGAGCCGCTACCCGAGCAACTCCCAATCGCAGATCAGGCAACAGCTCGCAGAAGCTCTCCTGCTCATTTTCGTACAGAGGCTCCTGCCCAGCAAAGGGGGCGATTCGCTCGTTCTCGCCTATGAAAAACTTTTCAACAGCGTGAGGATAAAGACCTTCATCCGGGAAAACAAGCTGCACCATCTGAGGTCGCAGACGGCAGCCGAGTCGGACGATTTCGCACCCTTCGAGGCCTCCCTCCTGAGGCTCTTGAAGGAGGGCAAGATCACGGTCGAAACGGCTTTGACCTATATCGACAATCCGGAAATCATTATCAAATCCGGCATCACATAAGGAGAAGTCCCCATTTCAACACAACCGGTGGCGCATGGATTTTCTTGAAGAACGAGTATCTGATTGAATTAGTAGCTAATTAAGTTTGGACTGTGACCGAGAAATCATGTATTCTCGGAGACGATCTGGAATCAACCGATTGAACGTTGCGGGATTCCGCAGAGGAAATCGCTCCAGGGGGAACATCGTGATGCAACCGACCATGGAAACGAACATCGAGTACGATAGACCCGTGAGCATTGCAGACGGCGTCTACTGGATAGGAACGTATGATCCCGGCACGGGATGGCTGTCCAGTCCATACCTGGTAGTGGACGATGACGGGGAAGCGGTGCTGATAGACGGCGGTTGCAGATCCGATTTCGCGGCGGTAGTGATGAAAATGATGCAAGCCGAGGTGTTCCCCTGGTCCATAACCGCTCTCATATACCAGAATTACAATCCCCGGTTGTGGGGCAGCCTCCAGCACCTTGAAGCCCTCATAAACCGTCCGGATTTGCGGATTGTCTCCGACCTGGCCAATCTCATGTTCATCCAGCATCACTCAGGATCTGCCCCCCTGGTTTCTTTGGAGGATCTTCACTTCGAGTTTGAATTCTCTTCCGGGAGGCGGCTCAAATTCGTTAAGACGCCCTTCGCTCATGCAGCCGGAAGCTTCATTACGTTTGACGAGAAGAGCCGCGTGCTTTTTACTGGAGATCTGTTCAGCAGTTTTGCTGCCCAATGGGAATTCAACCTCGAACTGAGGCAAGAGTGTAAGACCTGTTCCGATTACCAGACATACCCTAAGCGTTGCGACTATTGTCCGGTCAAGGACATACTGGATTTCCACGCGGATATCATGTCTTCCGAAAGAGCGTTGAAATTCGCGCTCGAACGTATTGCGGGAATTCCGTTCAGAACCATCGCGCCTCAACATGGAAGCATCATAAGCAAGTCAGACGACATAGTGTTTCTGAGTGAACGCCTCTCTTCGCTGAGCGGCGTCGGGATCGACGGGATCATTGGGGGGAGATCTTTCTTCGACCTTGGCAATACAAAGCCCATCAGGGAGAGGCTTCTGGGCAAGAATGCATATTGCGGACTGGTTTAGCTCTTTATCTCCGATCTGACCGGAAGCATTTCTATTTCAATTCGAGTATCTCATGTTTCGACCCAAAGGAAGTCGCGAACGGTCTGATTTGGAGCCACCTATCAGGCTGAATTGGAAATATCAACAGGAGAAGGGGAGACGCTCCTTGCCGTCGCCTATATTGCTGTAAAGTGCTTTTATTACTGGTGAAGCAATGAGGACACAGAGACCCAAAGAGATTAGCGAATGCATCCGCGAGTACATGAATTCGACCAAACAACCTGGCCATGAAAAGCTTGATGGAGTCTTGTCTGCCTTGCTGGAGTACTGGGCGATCGAGCTGGATTATGAAATCAAGAGCCAGCTTCTCAATAAGTTGCTCTTGAAATATGCTGCTGCAATGAGGAAACTGGTAGAGTTAAATCAACTCAAGAGCAGATTTCTGGGAATCGCTGCCCACGATCTCCGGAATCCGCTCACCTCTATAAGGGGTCTGAGTGAGATTCTCCTCGCCGCCGCCACTGGCCCGCTCAACGAAGACCAAAAGGAATATCTTACGATCATCAATTCAGCGAGCGACGGGATGCTGGCGCTTGTGAACAATCTGTTGGACATCCGCGTCATCGAGAGCGGAAACCTCGAACTTCAGGTGAGGCAGGATTCCCTTCAAGAGGTTCTGACGGAGCGGATTCGGATCTACAGGAACCTCGCGAAGGAGAAGAGCATCCATATCATTGACAGTTTTTCAGATGTCCCTTCCTTTTCTTTCGACCGGAACAAGATTGCCCAGGTTGTTGACAACCTGCTCGGCAACGCCATAAAATTCTCTCCACCCGGTACGAGGGTAACCATATCGCTGGGGGCGGACTCGAACGTTGCCAGAGTCGGCATACAGGATGAAGGAAGCGGGATTCCCGAAGAGGACCAAGCCAAGATATTCGGAGAATTCCAGCGATCGAGAACACGGCCGACGGGGGGAGAGAAGAGCACGGGTTTGGGGCTCGCCATAGCCAAGAAGATCGTCGAGGCTCACCACGGGACACTGGGGGTCAGATCTCTGGCCGGTTGGGGTTCTCTATTCACTTTCACATTGCCACTGGGACATTACAATGACGGAAGCCAGGAGACCGAGAGTCATGATCGCGGATGATGAGGCTCATTGCCGGGCGCTCATGAAGGCTATTTTGACCTCAATGAAATGCGAGGTTGTGGCGGAAGCCAGAACGGGGGAAGAAGCCCTGAAATTCTACAGAGAACAACGCCCCCACCTGTTGCTCCTGGATATCAGCATGCCGGTCCGCACCGGAGATGAAGTCCTTGGAGAGATACTGAAAGAATTCCCCAGGGCGTTTGTCATTATGTTGACATCCGTTACCGACATGGGAAGCATAGAGAGGTGTATTTCTCTGGGAGCCGCCAACTACATCCGCAAGGACACCCCCATCGAGGAAATCAAATTGATAATAAGGGAAACATGGCAGACGTTCGTGAAAAACATGCCCAGGGACGGCTCCCAATGAGGGTTCGTGTCATGAAACACGCCTCAACGATGGATGACCTCCGGAACGCTGCGAGGACGCGGGAAGGACGCGCATGGCCAAGAACCCAACGTTCCTGAGGCTCCTCATCTCCAAGGGAATCGTAAACGAAGAAAACCTTCGCCTCCTTCGGGACAAGTTTCAGGATGACGCCTATATCATCCTGATGCATCTCGCAAGGACCGGCGCCTCCCGAAGGATATACCTTGGAAGGCTGTGGGCCGATTCACTGGGCCTCTCCTACGTGGAAATGTCCAAGACCCTGTTTCAGCGCGTGGTCGTTCAGCGTCTGCCCGAGAAATATGCCCGCAAGCACAGCATCATCCCCATCTATCAATTCGGTGACGCCATCACCGCAGCAATGGCCAACCCGACGGACGAACTGGTTCTGAAAGAGGCGGCGGACATTATCGGAAAACCTGTCAGTCCCGTCTTTTCCTTCCCGGAAGAGATAAACGAAGCCATAGAAATCGAATACAGGTCGGCCGATCAATTGAAGGCTCTTTCCAGCCGGATCGTCACCGACACCATCCAGATAGAGGATATCAGCGAACTCACCAGGGATCAGCTGCAAAAAGTCGCCGGGACCCAGGCAGTCGTCGAGTTCGTACACGGCCTGATGCTCCTTGCAGTCAAAGAACACGCCAGCGACATCCACATCGAACCGATGGAAGAACGGGTGAGGGTCAGGTTTCGAATCGACGGCGTTCTCCAGGAGCGGAGCAGGCTGGAGAAATCGCTCCTCAATCCCGTGATCTCAAGGTTGAAGATTCTCGCCAACCTCGATATTACGGAGAGGCGCAGGACCCAGGACGGCAGGATCGACATCAAGCTCCCCAATCGATCGATCGATTTCAGGTTTTCCAGCGTTCCGACCGTGCACGGCGAAAAGATAGTCCTGCGGATTCTCGGCCTGAGTTCCACCAAGGACGTTCCCGATCTGAGCGAATTGACCCTTTCCAAAGCAAACCTGGACATGGTGAGAAAGATGATGGAGGTTCCCCACGGGATCTTTTTTGTTACGGGTCCGACGGGGTCCGGCAAGAGCACGACGCTCTTCTCCATCCTCAAGCATCTCAACAAGCCGGGCGTCAACATAACGACGATTGAAGATCCCGTGGAATACAGACTGGAGGGGATTTCCCAAGTCCAGGTCAACACCGCCGTGGATCTCGACTTCGCATCGGCGTTGAGGGCCTTCCTGCGCCAGGACCCGGACATTATCCTCGTCGGAGAAATCCGCGATATGGAAACGGCGCAAATCGCCTGTCAGGCTGCCCTGACGGGCCATCTCGTGCTTGCAACCCTCCACACCAACAGCGCCATCCAGGCCATCACCCGGTTGATAGACATAGGAGTGAAGCCCTTCCTCGTCGCCCCATCCCTCATCGGCGTGATGTCCCAACGACTCGTTCGGAAAGTCTGCGATCACTGCAAGGAAAGGCAACCCTTATCGGCGCAGGAAATCAAAGATCTGTTCATCTGGGAGGGACGCGAGATTCCCTTCTATCGCGGCAAAGGATGCCCGCAATGCAACGATACCGGCTACGCGGGACGCATTGCAATCCATGAAGTCATCGTTGTGGACGATGAAATTCGCGGCATGATTTCCCGAGGCGAAACCGTATCCGACATCCAGGCCTACGCCAGGAAAATGGGCTTTCCATCCATCAGGTATGACGGCATCAAGAAAGTACTCCGCGGTCTCACAACCCTTGAGGAAGTGAACAGAGTCACCACGGTCGACGAAGATTCGCCTCACTCGGTCGAGTGATTGCCGCATCCCTCCCCCCAATTGCAGGAACGACGTCCCTCCCTGGATAATTCCCGATCGCCCGCGTCTAGAGCGACGGAATTTCTTTTCCCTGAAAAAAAATCCTTGACAGGCAATCTTTCTGGCACTAAATCTCTACTCAATTAATGGGAATAGTAGAATATTAGACCGGAGCGAGGATGCCCTATGAAACTTTCCACCAAAGGCCGTTACGGAGTTCGCTTGATGTTCGATCTGGCGCTTCATCACGGGAGCGGGACCGTATCGCTCAAGGATGTCGCCGGGAGACAGGGAATTTCTGAAAAATACCTCTGGCACTTGATTCCTCCACTGAAAAATGCCGGTTTGATCAATTCCACCCGGGGATCTCACGGAGGCTACGTTCTGGCAAGACACCCCGCGGAAATCACACTGCGGGAGATCCTTACGGTGTTGGAAGGGCCCATGTCTCTGGTGGAATGCATCGACAAGCCATCCTTGTGCGAACGTGCCGACACGTGCGTCGCCAGGGAAATTTGGACGGAGGTCGCGGACAAGATGCTGCAGTCTCTCGAATCCTTCACCCTGGAGGGGATGATGGAGAAGCTGAAGGGTCGAGAGGAAGCGTTCGTCTACAACATCTAGGGAAATCGCCATGCTTCGCTGAGGGCGCGCGCCCAAGGCCAAGAGAGCGCCTTTGAGGGACGTCTCCGGGGCCGGCGGACGCAAAGCCGAAAGGATGCTCAGATGAAAACGAAGAACATCGTCAACGACGCCATTTTGAAAGACGTGATTGACCAGATACACGATGTCGCCTTCGGAACCATCACCATCTCCGTCTACAACTCGAAGATCGTCCAAATAGACGTCACGACCACGGAAACGAAACGATACGAAGATGACTGGCTCGTTGAAGAAGGGAGCGGAATTTAGGTCTATGGGTCCGAGGATTTGCCTGCGCGGCGCGCGCGGCCCGGGGTCCGCCGAAGACCGCGGGGGCCGATTTGCGAAAATTGAACCAGGCCCGGGTCTCCAGAATCCCCCTTGGCGGGAAATGCAGAGGCATCGAACCGAACGTTCAGAGGCACGCTCACTTTGATCGAAAGAAAGGAGTTCCACATGCCGGAAGAGAAAAGGCAGAGACTCGGATTGGAAACGCTGGCGGTACACGGCGGCCAGGTTCCCGACCCGACCACTGGTTCCCGAGCGGTACCGCTCTATCAAACCACATCGTACGTCTTCAAGGACTCGGACCACGCGGCAAATCTGTTCGCTTTGCGGGAGTTCGGAAACATATACACGCGAATCATGAACCCCACCACGGATGTGTTCGAAAAGCGGGTTGCGTTGATCGAGGGGGGGACTGGAGCGCTGGCGGTTTCGAGCGGACAGGCGGCGGAGACCCTCGCGCTTCTCAGCATAACGGGGGTGGGCGACGAGATTGTCGCCGGAGACAACCTCTATGGGGGAACCTATCAACTGCTTCACCACACCTTCCCCAAGCTCGGAAGGACGGTGAAATTCGTCGATTCCACGAAACCCGAAGAATTCAAGAAGGCAATCGACGAAAAGACCAGGGCGGTTTACGTCGAGACCGTGGGCAACCCGAAACTGAACGTCCCCGATTTCGAAGCGATCGCCGCCATCAGCCACGAGGCCGGGGTGCCTCTGGTGGTGGATAATACCGTGGGGGTCGGGCTGGTAAGACCAATCGAATACGGCGCCGACATACTGACCACGTCCGCCACGAAATTCATCGGCGGCCACGGGACCTCCATTGGCGGAATCATCGTGGACTCCGGAAATTTCAAGTGGAACAACGGGAAATTCCCGGACTTCACCGAACCGGACCCAAGCTATCACGGCTTGAGGTTCTGGGATGTATTCGGCGATTTCCCGGGCCTCGGGAATGTGGCTTTCATCATCAAGACGAGGGTCCAGTGGCTGCGGGACATCGGGGCGGCGCTCAGCCCGTTCAATTCTTTCCTCTTTCTTCAGGGTCTCGAGACGCTTCCCCTCAGACAGCAGAAGCATTCGGAGAACGCCATGAAAGTGGCCCGTTTCCTGGAAGATCATCCTCTTGTCAACTGGGTGAATTACCCGGGCCTCGAAACCAACCCCAATTACCCCGTTGCGAAAAAGTATCTCAAAGATCGCTTCGGAGCCCTGGTGGGATTCGGAATCAAGGGAGGACGAGAGGCGGGAAGGAAATTCATCGATTCCGTGACGCTTTTCTCGCATCTGGCCAATATCGGCGATGCCAAGAGCCTCGTGATTCATCCCGCGTCGACCACGCACCAGCAACTTTCCTGGGAGGAGCAGGAGGCGACAGGGGTCACGGAAGACTACATCAGGCTTTCGGTGGGCCTGGAATCCATTGAGGACATCCTGGATGACCTGGTCCGTGCATTGGCAAAATCTGTGAATTGAGGAGCGGATCGTGAGCAGAATATTCGATGACATCACCAAGACAGTCGGGAATACTCCGTTGGTGAAGTTGAACCGCATCGTAGAGGGGATCGAAGCGGAAGTCCTCGTGAAGCTGGAGTCCTTCAACCCTCTTTCCAGCGTGAAGGACCGGATCGGCGTCGCCATGATAGAAGACGCGGAAAGGAGAGGAATCCTCAAGGAGGATTCGATCCTCATCGAGCCGACCAGCGGAAACACGGGGATCGCGCTGGCCTTTGTGGCCGCCGCCAAGGGATACAAACTGATTCTGACCATGCCCGAGACCATGAGCATCGAAAGGAGGCAACTCCTTTCGATACTGGGGGCCGAGTTGGTGCTGACGCCGGGTTCCGAAGGGATGCCGGGAGCGGTGAGGAGAGCGGAGCAACTGGTCAAGGAGACTCCCAACGCCGTCATGCCTCAACAGTTCAACAACCCGGCGAATCCGGAAATCCATCGAAAAACCACGGCCGAAGAAATCTGGAACGACACGGACGGCCGCGTGGACGTCGTGGTGGCGGGCATCGGCACGGGTGGGACCCTCACGGGAATCGCCGAGACGATCAAACGGAGGAAAAGCAGCTTTCGGGCCATCGCCGTCGAACCGGACTCTTCTCCGGTGCTTTCGGGAGGCAAGGCCGGCCAGCACAAGATCCAGGGAATAGGCGCAGGTTTCGTCCCGCAGGTTCTGAACGTGGATGCCATCGATGAGATCATCCGCGTGAAGGACGATGACGCCGGAGCCACGAGCCGACATCTTGCAAAGCAGGAGGGAATCCTCGTGGGAATCTCCAGCGGGGCGGCCGCATGGGCGGCTCTGGAGATCGCGAAGAGGCCGGAGAGCAAAGGCAAGGTCATTGTGGCGGTGCTTCCCGACACCGGGGAAAGATACCTCACCACGTGGCTCTTCAGGGAATCCTAGTACACGCGGGCGGAAATTCGGCACTCGTTTTGGTGGGCACGATAAAACAGTGCCCACCCTACCAAGCGGCTGGCACTGTAGGGTGGGCACGCCTTCTTGTGCCCACCGGAACTGGTCAGGGACTTCCGC